>Ga0209407_1000087_pt1 | contig 127978 bp, 118 predicted proteins | sample AD_JPNHG3_MetaG_FD_184410 | JGI IMG/M metagenome (GOLD analysis project Ga0209407, IMG submission 184410) | Active sludge microbial communities of municipal wastewater-treating anaerobic digesters from Japan - AD_JPNHG3_MetaG (SPAdes) (version 2) | ecosystem: Engineered > Bioreactor >... | reverse complement strand
CGCAGAGAGCCGTGCCGCCTCTGGGAGTCAACGAAATCAGCAAGCATCAGGCGTCAGTTCCCGTGCCGGAAAATCTGGAGCAGGGCTTATACTACATTCACTGCTGCGCCGATGCGAACAAGGAAATCATCGAACTGGATGAAATGAACAACTGCGAGACGTTTATTGTCCAGCTTTTTGCTCCGGTTGCGGCCTCAGACAACCGTCCGCCGGATTGCACGCAGGCATCCGCCACACCCAATAGCCTCTGGCCGCCGAATCATAAATACAGGAAAATTACCGTTGGCGGGGTAGTTGATCCTGATGGCGATAAGGTAACCATAACAGTTCATTCCATCAAACAGGATGAACCGATAAACGGGCTGGGGGATGGAGATACCTCCCCCGATGCCACATTGAACCCCCTGCAGGTCAGGGCGGAGCGTTCCGGCACGGGCAATGGGCGTGTTTATCATATTGGCTTTACCGCGCAGGATGATAAAGGCGGCAGTTGCGAAGGCGTGGTTAAGGTCTGCGTACCGCATGACCAGGGACAGCAAAAAAGCTGTGTTGATGACGGCCCGCTGTATGATGCGCTTGCTAGATAAACGATAGTTGATTTTCTCGCGGTTTTAAAGTAAAGCACTCATCAATAATAAAGCTTAATTAACCAAGGAGGTTTTTAAAATGAGGAAGAACATTATCATTGCCGCGCTGGCGGTATTTTTTGCGGCTGTCTGCATCAACGCGCAGGTTCTTTACGCCCATCCGCCGTCAGATGTGCAACTGGCTTATAATCTGGAGTCGCAAACGCTGACCGTCACCATCACGCACAAAACTCCCTTTGCCTTTCATTACATAAACACCGTGGTGATCAAAAAGAACGGGATAACGATCAGCACGAACAATTACGATAAGCAGCCCGATCCCGCGACCTTTTCCTATGCTTATCAGATACCGGCAGGCAAAGGCGATTCCTTTGAAGTTACGGCCAACTGCAGTCTCTCCGGAAACAAAACGGCGAGCATTGAAGTCAAATAAAATTCGCGGATTTAACCCATAAGTCAATTTTTTTATGCCTCTGCGTAAAACGCGGGGGCATAATTGTTTAAGGACACGTCAAAGCAGAGAAAAAATCTTTTGACCATGGCAGGCGAAGAGCTGGATATAGCAATCAGAGGCGGCACGCTGGTAACGATGTCCGCGGACATGGGTGTTGTTGAAAATTGTTTTATCGGCATAAAAGACGGTGTTGTTTCCTTTGTGACATCAGCGGGCGAGAAAAGCGCTCCGGCCTGCATGCCTAAAGAAACAATCGATGCTTCCGGCTGTATCGTGCTGCCCGGTCTGATTAACACGCACACGCATCTGCCGATGGTCTGTTTTCGCGGCATGGCCGACGATCTGCCGCTGATGGAATGGCTGACTGGGCATATCTTTCCGGCGGAGGCGAAATTCGTTGATAAAGAAATGGTGCGGGCGGGAGCGACACTCGCTCTGGCGGAGATGATTTTCTCGGGCACAACAACTTTTTGCGACGCGTATTTTTTTGAATCCGTTGTCGCGGAAGCCGCTCTGGAGGCCGGCATGCGCGCCGTGGTCGCGCAGGGATTTGCCGATTTCGCCACGCCGGACAATCCCAGATATGAAAAAATGATGGCGGCGGCGCAGCGCTTTCTTAAGCGCTGGCAAAGTTGCGCGCCGATGATTACCCCGGCTTTCTTTTGCCACTCGCCGTACACCTGTTCTCCGACCACACTGGTCAATGTCAAGAAGGCGGCGCGCGAAGCGGGCATTCTATACCTTTTGCATCTTCTGGAAAACAGGGATGAGACGGAAATCATTGAAAACCGCTACGGCAAGAATCCCGTCCGGCATTTATTCGATCTGGACGTCCTGGATGAAAGCACGATCGCCGTGCATTGCAACTGGGCCGACCAGAAAGACATGGAAATATTGGCCGCCAAAGGAGTCGGCGTGTCCCATAATCCGGAAAGCTCGATGAAGCTCGCCGCCGGCGTGGCGCCCGTCGCGCAAATGCTTGAGCGCGGCATAACCGTGGGGCTGGGCACGGACGGCGCGGCAAGCAATAACGATCTGGATATGTTTCGGGAAATGGACAGCGCGGCAAAAATCCACAAGATAACGTCATTAAACCCCACCGTGATGAGCGCCGCGACCGTTTTACACATGGCTACGGCAGGCGGCGCGCAACTTCTGAAAATGGATCATCTGATCGGTTCCGTCGAAGAAGGCAAAAGAGCCGATATTATCATTGTGGATGCCAAGCAGCCCCATCTGACGCCTCTTTACAATTGCTATTCACAATTGGTTTACGCCGCGCGCGGCGCGGATGTCAAAACGAGCATTATCGACGGAAAAATCGTGATGAAAGACAGGCAATTGCTTACAATCGATTTGCCGTCCGCCATCGACCGCGTCAATGAAATCGCCTCCCGGATAATATCCGAAAACAAATAGGCGACGCGAAAGTTCCGCGCTGTTTTCATTTCTTTTCGAAAAGCTTCAAATAATCTCCGTATCCTTCCCGCGCCAAATCTTCTTTGGCGACAAAGCGCAACGCCGCCGAATTTACACAGTAGCGCATTCCTGTGGGCTGCGGCCCGTCCGGAAAAAGATGCCCTAAATGAGAATCGGCTTTTTTGCTGCGCACCTCGGTCCTGATCATGCCGAAAGATTTGTCCTGCCGCTCCACAATATTCGCCGGCTCCAGAACCCTGCTGAAACTGGGCCAGCCGCTGCCGGAATCATATTTGTCTTGTGAGCTAAACAGCGGCTCGCCGGAAACAACATCCACATAAATTCCTTCACGCTTGTTATCGAAATATTCATTGGCAAAAGGAGGCTCTGTGCCGCCTAGTTGTGTCACTTCATACTGCAAGGGCGAAAGTTTCTTCTTCAAATTGCCAGTGCCTTTTGTCCGATCCTGTTTTTGCCGGCGTGGCAGAGGGCAGACATTATCCGGCCAGGTCTGACGTAAAAACCCTTCACGGCCGGACCCGACGCGATAAGCGCCATAATGCATGGGATTTTTCGCGGCGTAATCTTGGTGATACTCCTCCGCCGGATAAAAAGCGGTGTGCTTCATAAGCGCCACCGCGACGGGACGAGAAAATTTGCCGGACTGATCAAGCTCGCCAAACAGCTTTTGGGCGATATTTTTTTCTTCTTCTGTTTGATAAAAAATTGCGGGCCTGTAGCCGTTGCCGCGATCGGCAAACTGGCCCCCTTCATCAGTGGGGTCAATATGCCGCAGGAAATAATCCAGTATATCTGCATAGCTGATTTCTCCGGGATCGTAATAAACCTCAACCGCTTCAATATGTCCCAGTCGCGTGTAATTTTCGTAAGTCGGATTTTTCCCCTGACCGCCGGCATATCCGGAAAGAACATCTTTCACGCCGGGAAGTTTTTTCAAATCCGCTTCCACGCACCAGAAACAACCGCCGGCGAGCACTGCCGTGGCATATTTCACGTTTTTATCATTCGTTTGCATCTGTTTTTTCACCTCCGCCTGCCCAAGCTGTGTGTTGTCGCAGGCTGCAATTAAAGTCAACATAATCAAATAAATAGGCATCATCTTCGTCACTTGTTTCTTCAAGTTTCTCATAAGATGATTTTAACGATGATTGGAAGTTTGTCAAACCGGGTCCCGCAACGCTTGACAGGCGCATCGCCTGACAGGAGAATAAAATTAAAAAAAATGCCCTCCGCGACAGTCGGCAGAGGGCGAAGCATATTTTTTGATATGTTTTAGAAACAAAAAGGCCGCAGGTGGCTGATTCAAGCAGCTGTCGGCCTGTCCTTGAGACGAACATAATGACGGCGCGGGGCAACGCTTTTATAAGCCGGGCGGATTATTTTGCCGCCGTTGGCCAGCTCTTCGATACGGTGCGCGCTCCAGCCGGCAATTCTGGACATGGCAAAAAGCGGTGTATACAGCTCCGGTGGAATGTCCAGCAGGCGATAAAGAAACCCGGAATAAAAATCAACATTCGCGCTGACGCCTTTATACATTTTTCGTTCATGGCCGATTATTTCCGGCGCGATTTTTTCCACCCTTTCGTATAGCCGCATTTCATCACTCAGTCCTTTTTCCTCGGCAAGTTTTGCCACGTATTCGCGCAAAATCAGCGTGCGCGGATCGGAAACCGAATATACGGCGTGGCCGACGCCGTAGATCAGCCCGCTGCGATCGAACGCTTCTTTTTTCAAAAGCTTAATGAGATAATCCTCTATCTGGCGCTCATCCTCCCAGTTGGCGATGTTTTTTTTCAGGTCTTCAAACATCTGGACAACTTTTATATTGGCGCCGCCGTGCCGGGGGCCTTTTAAAGAACCCATCGCCGCGGCAATAGCCGAATAAGTGTCCGTCCCGCTGGAAGTGACCACGTGCACGGTGAAAGAAGAATTGTTGCCGCCGCCGTGCTCCGCGTGCAACACCAGCGCCAGATCCAGAAGCTGTTCTTCCAGTGGCGTGTATTGACTGTCATGCCTGAGCATATGCAAAAAATTACCCGCGGTGGACAGATGGGGCTGCGGGCTGTGAATCACCAGGCTCTTGTTGCCGTAGCGGTAAGCGTGCGCCTGATAACAGTAAACCACCAGCAGGGGGAAAACAGCGATGAGCTTAAGGCATTGTTTGAGCACGTTGGAAATGCTGATGTCTTCCGCGTGTTCATCGAGAACGTACATGGAAAGAATGCTCTGCGCGATGGCATTCATGATATCGCGGCTGGAAAGTTTGAGGATTGAATCATGCACGAAATCATCCGGCAGAGAATTATAAGCGCTCAGCAGTTTCTGAAATCTTTTCAGTTCATCTTTATCCGGCAGTTCCCCGAAAAGAAGCAGATAGCAGGTTTCTTCAAAACCGCTGTGTCCGTCAGCCATAAAACCGGAAACAATTTCGTTAATATCGATACCGCGGTAAATAAGGCACCCCGGCCCGAGATCGGATTCATTATCTCCAATCTGCGTGTGCGCCTGCACTTCTCCAATCTGCGTCAAGCCGGCAAGCACGCCCTTGCCTTTGATATCGCGCAATCCTCGTTTCACGTCGTACTTGGCGTATAATGAAGAATCCACCATGCTGCTGGATGCGGCCATGGAAGTAAGTTGTTCCAGCCATTTTTCGTCGCTGCTTGTCATTGTTCCGCTCCCTAATTAATTGTTGAATTCTCTTTAATAAACCCACAAAGAAATAGTTACCAGCGGCCCCGAAGCTTAAGGCCTTTATCAAAATCGTAAAAAACATGCGGGCAATATTTAAGTAAGATTTTTAAAAAAGACGATGAAATATTGCGCTGTATTTAACTGAGTGATAAATATAGCCGATGACGGCTGATTCGTCAATAAATTTGTGCCCGCTGTCCGGGATGCGGCTATTCATCAATATTAAATCTTTTAATAAAAAGATGAGAAAATATTATAACGCTTCTTCATCATTGTCTTCCGGAGAAATCGGCGCCGGTTTGCGGTAGTTGCGGATATTTACGCGGTGATTAAAAACAATTAACATAAGCGAGGCCAGCGCCCCCGACACCGCGCCGAACTTCCACAAACCGTAATGAGCCTGTCCAACCGCCAGAATAAAGACCATGAAAAAAGAAGCGATGAAGGTAACGCGGAAAACACCGTAAGCCGCCAGCCACGCCGCCGCGGAGGCAGCAGCCGTCCAGGGAGAAATAAGCAGCGTGTATCCCAGATAATTTGCCACTCCCTTGCCGCCGCGAAAACCGTGAAAACAGGGAAAGCTGTTGCCCAAAATGAGAAAGAAGGCCGCCCAGGGCAGGAGTGATACCTTCAGATAATAACAGGTGACAACCGCCACCGCCATCGCCCGTCCGAGATCCAGCAAAAAAATCACCGCCGCCCAGCCCATGCCCGCCTGGCGATAGACGTTGGTCGTGCCGGCGTTGCCGCTGTAACTTAAGCGCGGATCTTCCCTACCGGTCAGCCGAAAAAAAATAATGGCGAAATTTACGGAACCAGCCAGATAGGCAAAAAGAAATACCAGCAGTGTCCTGATCATAAAGTTATCCTTTTATCCGCTTATCCAAGACGGCGGTCGCAGTCGCCCGCCGCTCACATCGCGCATTTCCAGAGCTGTTATCTCTTCGCACAATACACCATTTGCGTCATAAATCCAACCATCGAAAATCAGACGCTTTTCGCTTGTCGCCTTTGGCACAACACGGCCCAGATAATCGCCCTCTTTTCTTGTCTGTTGATAAATTATTCTTTTTTCAAAGCCTACTGGAAAGGCGACCATATCGGCAAAACGCTGCCCCCAAACACAGGCCATATGCATCAGCGCGTCAAAAGGGAATGGCGAGCCGAGCGTTTCCTCATCCGCTTGCGCCTCGCCTGCTGAAAGATACCCCAGCGCGCCGGACGAAGAAACAGAGAGATCCCCTGTTATGTTCTGATATGCTTTGCCGAACACGACAAGCTCCCGGTAAATAGTCTCAGACGGGATGCTGATACACGCGCCGCTCAATTTTGCCGCGCCGCGAAAAGATACCGGTGCAGGTTTGGAATCAGAAATATTATTGAATTCAACAAAAGCGTGCTCTATCATACGGCTTATCTTATTAGTCTTCGCCTTGACGGCTGTCAAAAGAGCGACGGATACATCGCTTTCACCTTTTTTGAGCTTGATCATTATTGTTTGTTTTTTCGCGTCCGGCATAAGCGCTAAAAACCGCGGAAAGCGCGCCGCTGACAAACACAAAACATGAATTTCCGGATAAAGAATTTTAACGGCTTTGGCCATGATGATGAGCGCCTCCGCCGCCGGCAGAATCGCCCTGCCTTCAAAGTGATGATCGTACAGGTAGGGTGCCAGATCTATTTCCAGCCTGTAGAGATTCTTTTTTACTTCGGGAATGATTTCCATAACTGAACTGTTTTGGGATCAACCGCCACGGGAACGCCCTTAAGATTCATGGCGCAATGCCTGGTGAATCCGGCACAGATTAAACGCCCGTTTTCCGCGTGCGTAATCACATAGTCAAACTGCAGCTTAACCCGCTGAAGATTTACCGGGCGCGTGTGAATATGCATCACGTCATCATAATAAAGCGGCTGATAGAAACTGATTCCCAAGTCATAAATCGGATAAACATAGCCGCTGGCTTCAATCTCCTTGTACGGATAAGCCAAATCTCGCATCAGCGAAGTGCGTCCGAATTCAAAATAGCGCAGATAGTTGGAATGATAAACGACCTCCGAACGGTCGGTATCCGCATACAGTGTGCGGTATTGGCAGCGGTGCCAGACAAAGCCGGTCGTCTGATCGCGCACATATTTTTCGTTACCCTGAAAGATTTCCGGCCTAAACGGCTTGGGTTTCATTTTTTTTACACTCCTTTAAAAATCACGCAGCAGTTCGTTCCGCCAAAACCAAACGCGTTCGATAAAGCGATTTCTATTTTTTGCTTACGCGCTTCGTTGGGCACAACATCAACATCCGCCAACGCGGGATCGGGAAGATGATTGATGGTTGGCAAAATAATGCCCCGGCTCATTCCTTCAATGGTAAGCGCGGCCTCAATGGCGGCGGTCGCGCCCAGCGTGTGACCCAACTGTGATTTATTGGAGGAAACAGGAATTTTTTCTATTTGCTTGCCGAAGACTTCCCTTAAACATTTTATTTCCATCGCGTCGCCCTTGGGCGTGGACGTGCCGTGCGCGTTAATGTACTGAATATCTTCCGGCGTTAAGCCCGCATCTTCAATTGTTTCCCTGATCGCGCGGATAATAGTGGGGGCGTGCGGCGCGGTGTAGTGATGAGCGTCAGATGTCCAGCCGATTCCCAGAATCTCCGCTTTCGGCCTCAGGCCGTAGGTTTTTATGACTTCTTCCGCCGCAAGCACTACCACGCCGGCGCCTTCGGAAAGCACAAAGCCGCGTCGGTCGGCGCTGAAGGGACGCGACGCCTGTCCGTGCTCGGTGTAGGCGCGGTCGCCGGGCTGCACTTTTATGGTCGCGTTCATGTTGGCAAACCCATGGATGATTTCAGGCATGATCGGCGTGTCCGCGCCGCCAGCGAGAACAAAATCACAATCCCCGTCACGGATCATTCTTGCGCCGATGCCGATAGCGTGATTGCCGGAAGCGCACGCGCCCTGCGGTGAAAAGATCGGCCCGGTAAATTTCAAAAGCATGCCCGCTTTGCCGGAGGGAAGATTGGCGCATAAGTTCGGCAGCAGGTAAGGACTCACGCGCAGCGGGCCGCGCGTTTCCAGATCGTTCACCGCCGCCCGGAAAGCGTCTGAACCGTTAATCGCGGAACCGATAAGACAGGCCATGCGCGGCGCGATTTTATCATCCATTACAATCCCTGCGTTTTCCAACGCTTCTTTGCACACCGCCATGGTTAAAATGACAAAAGCAGCGTTCCAGTTATAAACTTCCTTGGCGTCGGCAAAATCCAGATCCCGCGGATTCCAGTCCGGAATTTCACCGACGATATCACAGGCGGATTCCACCTGGCAGCGCGTAACTTTGCGGAAACCGGCTTCGCCCTTAACCGCGCGGCGCCATGTCCCGGTAAAAGTTTTCCCCAGCGGTGTGGCCGCGCCGTAACCAACAACAAAAACTCTCCTGTTTTGCGGTGCTCTCATATCCTTAAATCTCTTTCATTCGATTCTGCGCAAAATTATGCAGGAATTGCAACCGCCAAACCCAAAAGCGTTTTTAAGCACAAATTCCTGTTTCAATTTCCTGGCGCCTTCCGCCACGCAATCCAGAGTTATTTCCGGATCAGGCAGATAATTTATGGTGGGCAACAAAACATCTCCGCGCATTCCTTCCATCGCGAAAATGGCTTCAATAGCGGATGAGGCGCCCATCGCGTGTCCTATTTGCGATTTGTTCGCCGACACCGGAGGAATGTTCTTGCCGAAAATGTTGGCCAGCGCGTCGGCTTCGACTTTGTCGCCTATTTTCGTAGATGTGGCGTGCGCGTTGACGGCGTCAATGTCGTGGGGTTTTATTCCGGCGTTAGTGATTGTTTCGGCAACGCAACGCTGCACTGTCTGGAGTTTAGGCGCCACAAAATGCCCCGCGTCCGACGTCATTCCCCAGCCCGCCAGCTCAATTTGCGGCTTCAACCCGTGCGCCCGTGCGAAGTCATCCGTGGCGATGATAATCGCGCCCGCGCCTTCCGAAACGACAAAGCCGCGACGGTTTACGGAAAACGGACGGCTTGTTTTTTCCGGCGGTTCATGAATTTGTCCCTCTTTGGGACGGTACGCTCCATTCATCGTGGCAAATCCAGCGACAATCGGCTCGACCAAAGGAAAATCCACCGCGCCGCCGATGACCACGTCGGCCATATTCCTCTGCAGCAGCATCTCGCCGACAATCAGCGACGTTATTCCTGTGGCACAGGCGGTTATCGTCGAGCAAATCGGACCGGTAGCGCCGGTGAGAATGGAGACTTTTCCGGTAACCATATTGATGCAAGAATTGGGATTGGTAAAAGGATGGGGCATTTTATTTTCCGCCACCATGAGCCGGTCAGCGCTCAGCACCGCGTCCAATCCTCCCACCGCCGAACTGAAAGTAACGGCGACGCGGGGAGCGATAGATGGCGTTATGGATACACCGCTCGCTTCAAGCGCTCGATAAACAACCAGCAGCGCGTATTTAAAAATCGGCGATGTCCAGTGCGCCATTTCGCGCGGCTGCAAAAAAGTATAAGGTCGTATATCAATATCCGCCACTTCTCCGGCCACCCGCACCGGAAAATCCGGCGGCAATGCGAATCTGGTTAGAGGTCCGACGCCGCAATCTCCTTTCATCGCGCGCTGCCACTGCGCGGCGAGCTCCGTCCCCAAAGGAGAAACGGCGTCATATCCCAATATCACGGTTTTCTTAGGCACAAAGTCCATCCGCACGATGAATTTTTCCGGCACAAATACCATTTACCGTGCCGGAGGGGTAATCATGCAAAAGCTTTCAGAAAATATCAAATCTTTTTTGATTATTGTAAAAAGAAAAAAATTTATCCGCTGCCTGTTATTAGCCTTTGGTCTTCAGCCTTCGACCTTTTACTTTTCTACCAGGGAATCAAACGATAGAGCTTGGCGAACATTTCGTAAACTTCGATCCAGTTTTGCAAATCCTTAGTGGAATTAAAATGATCGCGTTTGTTCACCATAACCCAGCTCATGTGCGCCGCGCCGTCCTTGCAGGTGGAGCAATCACGCGTGGCCGAAGTGCAGCAGCGGTGCACGCTTTTCAAATCCGCCGCCCAACGGTAAAAGTGAATCAGTCGCTTCACCGGCGGCTGACGGTTATCAAGCGATTCGGTAACAGAAGGACACTCGCGCCAGCCGAAAGCGCGCCCCATCATTTTGCCTGTGGTGATGATTTCGTGATAATACTTGCAAGAAATAACCGTGCGGGGATATTGATCGAGCATCTCGTCCATTTCAAAACGCAGGTCGCGCAATTCCTCCGGACGCCAGGAAAATCCGTCCACGCCCTCATCATTAGAAAGAAGCTGCAAGTGAACCTTGAGGCCGACATCCTCTATTCTTTTGACCACCGGTTCAATTTTCCCCACCTGACGGGGCGTAATAGTGTAAAGGTAATAAGTGTAGGGGTCGCCTTCATAATTTTTGCTGGAGATGGCGAAGGTGTCCTTACCGCGCAGTATTTTTTCGTCTTCGCCTCCGCCCCAGAGAGATATGCCCACCATCATCTCCGGAAATTTTTCCCGCGACACTTTAATCAGGCCGTTCGTGGCGCAATAAGTGGGCAGCCGCTTATAAAAAGCTTCGACGCGATCCATGCACAACGTCGGTTCGCCGCCGATCAGAATCGCGAGATTCACGCCGCGCTCCTTTTCCTTATCAATGAACGCTTCCCATTTCCTGATATCCGTCTCTTCCGTGACATGATGCTCGCCGGAAGAAAAAAAGAAACATCCCTTGCAGCGCAGATTACAGCGGTTGGTTACATCATATATCGAGGACCGGATGTTTAGACTGGCAATCCGGCGGTAACGCTCATGCCAGGCGGCATCCAGTAGGGAACTGACGGTTTTCATTTATCTATTATCACTCCCAACAAAACATTACTTAACCTGCGGCGGCTCAATGACGCGCCGGCAGAGATTTTCTCCTTTTTCATATCCCATTACCCAAACCGCCAGATAAGTATCCACATAATCCAGCCATGATTTGAAAGTATCCGCGTCGCCCACATGCCTGTAAAGGCGCGCGGTGACCACGGCGGAACCGGCAGCGTAATGACGGCAGTCCGGGCAATCCGTGTCCGGCACGCAACAGGCCACCGAGCGGTCCCAGTTCAGATCCGTGCGGTACTGGCGGAAAGAGCGTCCCAGACCGATATCCTGCGACGGATTACAGCGCGGATAGGAACAGCTGTATAAGTCATGCAGCCCTTTTTTGTGGGTATGCGCCACAGCGTTGTAAACCGAAAAAAGAACATTCTTCGGATAGCGGTTCAAAAGCTCAATCATGGTCTTGCGGGTGCGCAAAAGAGACGCTTCGTCATGACGCAGCGGTCCGTTGTAACCGACCGGCGATGAAAACACGTTGAAGGTCAGCTTGCAATCATGGGCAATCAAATCCGCGGCCACTTCCTGCACCTCGTCAATGTTTTCCCTGGTGAAGGTGTACACAAAAACCGCCCGCTCATCGCCCTGATAATTTTCTATTTGCTTTTTTAAAAGATTTTTCGCCCTGCGGACGCGCAAGCTTGTCTCGTCGCTGCCCCACACGGAAATATGGATTTTGTAGCCCACCGCCTCCGGAATTTTCCTGAAACCGTTGGTGGCAATGCTTCCCAGGGGCATTTCCGCGTAGCAGACTTCGAGCAGCTCCGGCACCAGCGACGGCTCCGCGCCGGCCAGGACAACGTAGGTAATGCCGCGCGCTTTTTCCGCCCGCATCAAATTACGCCAGTCAGCGGGATTTAAATTTTCCACGGCAAACTGCTTATCGCCCTCGTAATAATAACAGCCGTCGCAGCGGATATTGCAGCGGTTGGACATATCGTAAGTGGATTCACGCAGAAAAAAATATTTGCGGACCTTTTCCCAGCGCTTTCTGACCGCCGGATCAGCCAACAGATCGGAAAACTTCGGCTTTGCCGCCTCTAATATTTCTTTCCCTTTCGCAATCACATTGCCCGCCATAGGCAGCGATTCCCCTTTTAATGTTTTACCGTTATTTTATCCTCAATATATTCCGCGATCAGGCGGATGGTCTTCAGCTTGGGGTAGTCATCTTCGTCTATGGTAACTTTATATTCATCCTGCAGAACCAACGCGATGGTGGCCAAATCCATACTGTCAATACCCAGCTCATCCACGAGGTCCATGTCCGGATTGAATGTATCCGCCGTGATGTCTTCGAGTTTCAACTCATCAACAATGACTTGAGCCACATGCCGAATGATGCTTTTTATGTCTTTGTTTTGAGGCATTTTTCTTCTCCTCTCCCTCTCATGCTTAGCTATATTTATTTTTCTTTTTTGCCGATAATCAGGCCGCTGCTGACGATATTCTCATCCTTTAATATTTTAAAGGAGCAAACAATCTCATCACCCGCGTCTTCGCGCACGATATTCAGCTTAAGCGTTTCGCCCGGCCTCACCGGCTGAACGAACCTGATTCTGCGGAGTTCGTCTAGCTTGACCTGTTCATTTTTTTTTTGCGCGTTTCGGAGAATGGCTTGTTGAACTGTATGAACAAGGGCTATTCCCGGCAGGATCGGTTCGCCCGGGAAATGACCTTCAAACCAGGACGAATCCGTCGGAACGAAACAAGATGCTTCAATTTCGCCGGTCTTTTTTTCCCGAATATCCCCCAATAAATTCCATCGGTTTTTCAAAAACCCATACCCCTTCGTAAGCCTGCAAACTCATCTGTTTATGAATTTGGGCATATACCATTTATTTTTGTCACAAGCAAAATTTTTCGTTGGGTCAAATGCCTTGCTTCATAAACTTATTGCAGGGCGTTTCCTTAACCATTATTTCCCTGTTTATCAAGACCGAAAGGGGCACAATCGTAAGCCCGCGCGCTTTGATGCCCTCCAGCAGTTTTCCTGCCTCCTGGATAAATAATTCGCTTTGCTGCCTGGTGCCGGCCGGGACGTCATGCAGTAAAATTATGTCGTCCGCCTTGATTTTACTGAGTATTTTCCGGCTGATATTCTTCACGAAAAAATTACCCGCATCCCGCGCGCGGCGACTAAAGATCACGCAAAACATCCCCAGCTCCTCCAACGCCCGGGGAAGCTTGGGGTTGACAATGCCCACCGGTGGACGAAAAGCCAGGGTAATGATTCCCGCCTCGCGCAGAATTTCCTGCGTGCGGGCTATTTCCCGGCGAAGCGTCCGGTAGCTTTTCATCATTAAAAAAGGATTGTGACTGTAGGAATGATTTCCGAGCGTATGGCCGCGGGCGATGATATCACTGATAATATCCGGATAGCGCAGAGCGCCAACACCGGAAACAAAAAAAGTCGCTTGCGCCTGATGCTTATCCAATAGGTCCAGGACCTGTCTGGTCACAGTCTCGGACGGGCCGTCATCGAAGGTAAGCGCGACAAAGTTTTTTCCGGAACTGCCCCGGCTGATGACGTCAAACAAAAAATTTGTCCGCGGGAAAAAACAGCCCAGCACGCACAAAATTATATAGAACAGCGCGATAAGCGCAGCGGCTGACGGGCTGATGAAAAAAACAACCGCCGCCGCCACGAGCAAAAATATTCCGGTTATTTCCGCCCGGCTCAATTTTTCCTTGTTTCTTTTCATTGAATGAGATGTTCCCAGAGCGGCCCGGTAAAGCCGCGCTCATAGAGCTTGGGCAAAACGCGCGTCGCCTTGCTCTCTCCCGCGCCGATGAGCCAGTTAAAACGACCCGCCGCGTGTTCCTCAACTTTTTTCATGATTTCGACATCGGAAATATGCGGGGAACGGTAAAATACCGGCTGCAAAAGATTTTGCGATTTTTTAACCTGCCCCTCTCGCAGCGCGAAGTCATACAGGGCTGTATGCGGATAAATGCGTATGCCGCAGAAAAAGAAAAAAACGGCTTTTTCCAGTTTGTCGGCCCCGTTTAATGTTTCCTGCAGCGTCCGGCTGTCTTCTCCGGGACCTCCCAATAAAAAATAATGGGCGATATAAAGTCCGGCCTGCAGCGCCTGCTCGTGCGCCTGAAAGACATCGCGCGCGACAAACGGTTTCTGGAGGTTGACCAGCACCGTGTCGGATAATGACTCTGTGCCGAATTCCACATGCGTGAGTCCGGCATCGGCCAACCGCCGGTAATAATCGCCGGGCGCGGACGTCGGAGCAAAAAAACCGCCCCAGGGAATGGAAATGCCCGCTTCTCTAAACGCCTGCGCCACCTGCATACTGTGTTCGAAACTGGCGTTAAACGCGGAATCGGTGATAAAAATATATTTGGCGCCCGCGTCCTGCAGCGCGCGGGCGCGCCGCGCTATTTCTTTGGGCGGGAAGAAACGCATTTTCGCGCCTTCAATATGCGGATAAGTGCAGTAACTGCAGCGAAAAGGACATCCTCTTTTGGTCTGCAAATTAAGCATGCCGCCATAGGCAAGATAAAACTTGGTATGCGGGCTTTCGGGGTTGAAGCATCTCTCAATTTCCTTACCCCAGGGACGATAATCGACGCTGACGGTTTCTTTAGTAACAACGCCGGGTATCGACTGCACGTCTTTCTTGCCTTTAATGGCTTCCAGCAGCAACGACAATCTTTCCCCCTCCCCGGCAATGCCGTAATCCGCGCCAAGCGCCCGCAGAAATTCCACGGGGAAAACAGTGTAGCCGCTGCCGCCTAAAATCAAGATGGCCATGGAGTTTTCCCGTACCAAGCGCGCCAAACTCTGGTAATCGGCAAGAAAGTCTCGGCTGTTGATGGTGTCGGTATTGTCGATGTTTCTTATTGAAATTCCCACGACATCAGGCGAAAATTCCCGCACCAGCTCCGCCAGCCTGCCTTTGTCTTCAACTTCATTCAAGTCGACTATTTTAACCTGGTAGCGGGAATCCAGGGCGCCGGCGACGTAATCCAGCCCCAGCGGATAAACGGGATAGGGCATCTTCAAAGTGTTTGCCGAAATTAGCAATACTTTCATGGCCAATCTTAACTTTTAAGGTTGTTTTTATTTACGCTTTTTTACGCTGGTTTTCGAAAATATAAGTGGCCAGAGTGCGGACAGACGCAAAAACTTTCGCGCCGAGCTCTTTGTTTTCAATTTTAACGCCATAGTCTTTTTCGATCATCATCACCAGTTCCAGAACGTCGATGGAATCGATTCCCGTGTCGCCGCCGACGAGCTGGGCGTCATCTTCGATATCTGCAGGCGTGATATCCATCAAGCCAAGTGTTTTGATAATTTTATCTTTCAGTTCACCAATTAAATCTTCAAGCTGACCCATTCAACACCTCATCTATGCTTAAGCGGCGCTTATCCGCGCCTTAATTTTTAACATCCGCGGCCGAGGTCGTTCCCTCCACCGCGCAGATTTCCTTGATTTCATCACCGAGAATTTTTTCGAGAACAACCCTCGTTATCCAGGCAAAGAAAGCCTTAATGTGTTTTAGTCCCGCCATTCTGATGCCGATGACGAAAACAACCATGGAAATGGCGTATATCAAAGGTCCCCCGATAATGCCAATCAAAGGTTTTCTCATCCACACGGCCAGGGCCGCCAGAAAAACCACCGCGGGCAGGCCTATTACATAACTCAAAATAATCAGCAAAGTGCCCATAATCATGGAAAATGTCGGTTTTTCCTGAAAAACACGCAAATCGGCCTGCGTGACAATTACCGCCTGGCAGTAATTTTTTTTGGCAAAATAACGCGCGGCCTTTTTTACTAACTGCAATCTTTTCTCCATTGCTGTTTTTTGTTAAAAAAACGAGGCATCATAGCGTTATGTGCGAAAAAAATTCAACAAAAATTTATCCGCTCAGATGCCGGACAAAATTAAATAGCATTGTCGGCGGATTTAAGTTATACAAAACGCGATTTTTAACTTTTTTAATAAAGGAGAAACAATGAATCGCGCCGCGTTACATAAAATAACTTACGGTTTGTATATTGTCACCTCCGGCCATGAAGGTAAATTCAACGGACAGATTGCCAATTCGCTTTTTCAGGTAACTTCCAGTCCGGCGACCATCGCCGTAAGCATCAATAAAGAAAATTACACGCATGAACTGATAACCAAAAGCCGTAAATTCACCGTTTCCGTTTTGTCCCAGGAAGCGCCGCTGACTTTTATCGGCCTTTTCGGATTCAAGAGCGGGCGCGCTGTCGATAAATTTAAGGACATAAAAACCAAAACCGGCGCCACGGACCTGCCCATTGTCCTGGACTACTGCCTAAGTTTCCTGGAGGCAGAAGTGGCAGGGCAGATGGACTGCGGCACGCATTCGATATTCTTTGCCAGAGTTGTGGAAGCCGATATCACCGGCGAGGGCGAACCGCTTACTTACGCCTACTATCAGAGCGTCAAAGGCGGCAAATCATCGAAAAACGCGCCTACCTTTATAAAGGAAGAAACCAAGGCCAAAGCCACGGCAAAAACAGCCGCGCGGTATGTGTGCTCCGTGTGCGGGTATGTGTATGATCCGGAAAAAGGCGATCCGGACGGAGGCATCGCGCCCGGCACGGCCTTTGAAGATATTCCCGATTCCTGGACATGCCCCATCTGCGGCGCGGAAAAAGATAAGTTTGAAAAAGAAAAATAAAACATCAAATCGCTTTGAACTCTTGCCGCATGATGTTTTTCACCGTTTTTATCTTTTGCCGATGCGCTTTTATTTGAGCGGGCGAAAAAATATTATTACCGGAATAAGCGCGCAAATGGTTAGTGTCGCCCCGGCGGCAAAAACCACCGAATAACCGAACGCTTGGGTAAACATGCCGCTGAGCGCGGCTGCTATGCCGGAGACGGTCACTTGCAAGACCGCTTGTAATGTGTAGTCGGTACCCGGCGATTCCTTCCGGCAGACGCCCATCATCAAGGTGAAAAGCGCCACTGTCGAAAGCCCGTCCGCGAACTGCTCCAGACAAACCACCGCGTACAATAACGACTCGTCATAGGCCCGGCTGGCGATGAACAGGTAGCCGATAAAACCCGCGGCCTGCAATGTGCCGAAAAGCAAAAGCGCGTTGCGATGCCCCAATCTAAGCAAAAATAAGCCACCCAATAATGCGCCGGTAAGCCCCGCCACCACGCCAATCACTCCGGTGAGTATCCCAATGTCGGCAAGCGAAAGACCATGATCCGAAAGCATCGGCCCAATCATCCGCGAAGCCATCGAATCACCGGCCTTAAATGTCGCTACTGTTATCAACCACCATCCCATACGAGGCCGACAAACAAAATCAACAAAGAGTTTCACGTAACCGCGCCAGCCCTGCCATGCGGCGCTCTGTGCCTCGTTTTTGTTTTCCGCAGGCGTCTCACGCATGAACCAGACAGGCAGAAGAACCGGCACAATCAATAAAGCAAGCGCGCTGTAAGATAATTGCCAGCCGAAGCGCCCTACCAGCCACAGCAAAAAGCCGCCGCCGAAAATCATTCCCATTTTATAACCGATCACCTGCACGCTGTTGCCCAAACCCCGCAGGTGCGGCGCGAGCCTCGTTACCGCCAGGCCGTCCGTAGCGATATCCTGCGAGGCGGCGGTAAGATTCAGCAAAAAAAACACGCCCATGAGCAGGGGAAAGGCCTGCGCAACCCACGCGCCGAAATCACGCGAAGCAACGATGAGCATAAGTCCGCAGATAATCAGGTTAAGCGTCAGAAGCCAGCGGCGGCGCGTCCAGAAACGATCGATAAACGGCGCCCAGAGAAATTTCAATGTCCAGGGAAGAGAAAGCAACGCGGTAAATCCGATAGCGGAAAGCGATACGCCACAGTCGCGCAGAAGAGGCGGCAGCGCCTTGCCCAAGAGGCCGGAGGGCAACCCTTGCGCGAAATACAACATCGCCAGAAGCCCAAGAAGCGGCGTATCGGATAAGCGCAGTCTGTTCATAAATTTAGCATGAGAAAATTAATCAGCCCAAAAATCAAATCTTTACTTTGCTGCTCAGTCTTCGGCCCTTGCGTTTTTCCAAATCCTTTTTAGCCGCAGTGAGTTGCTCACCACGGAAACGGAGCCTAAAGCCATGGTGGCAGCGTATTCGCCTTTATTTTTCACCAAGTATTGATTTGAGTGATTTAATTAAAGGAGGCAGGTCCTGACAAATGATGTCCCAGAGAATGTCTTTATCTACCGCATCATAGCCGTGAATCAGCCGGTTGCGTAGGCTAATCATTTGCCGCCAGGGAATTTGCTGATGCTGTTCCCGCATTTTTTCCGGGACAAGATTCGCGGCCTCTCCGATAATTTCCAAAAGGCGCGTCAACGCCAGTTCCAGCTTGCGGTCGATATCAAGATCAGGACGCCCTTTGCCCTTTGTTAATACCAGCGCTTCCTGCGCGTGATCCAGAATATGGCGCAGGCGGATATCATCATTGTGCCGTGTCATAAACTGTCTCCGCTTCCGCCATGACCTTTTCGCGAAAGTATTTGCTTAAAAAACCGGGCGTGTTTAGGTCGACTTTATGCCCGAAAATTTCGGAAAGCTCCTGTTCGACATCAAAGAAGCGCAGACCGGGCTTTGCGCTGGGTTCAAATTCCACCAGCACATCTACGTCGCTGCCGGGCCTAAAGTCATCACGCAATACCGATCCAAAAAGCGCTAATTTACGGATGCCGTAGCGACGGCAAAGCGCGGCAATTTTTTCTCCGGGGACTTCTATCTTAACACCCATTTTTTATTTTTCTCCAAGCAGGGCTATATTTATAAATTATATTAATATATCATGAAAATCAATGCGGAACAGATGCTAATTTTTTAGCTTTTTTCCAAATCCTTTTCAGCCTTAACGAATTGCTCACCACGGAAACGGAGCTCAACGCCATGGCGGCGGCGGCGTATTCGGGATTGAGTAAAATACCGAAAGCGGGATATAAAACACCCGCGGCAATAGGGATGCCGATTACATTGTAAATAAACGCCCAGAAAAGATTCTGCTTGATGACGCGCATCGTGGCTTGCGATAAATTAATCGCCTGCGGCACGCCCGTGAGATCATCGCGGATTAATGTTATATCTCCGGCTTCAATCGCCACGTCTGTCCCCGCACCGATGGCAATACCCACATCAGCGGCAGCCAGCGCCGGGGCGTCATTGATGCCGTCGCCCACCATGGCCACAACCTCGCCCTCGGCCTGCAATTTTCTTATCTCCTCAGCCTTATTTGCGGGCAGCACTTCCGCCAGCACATTTTCTATTTTCAACTGCGCGGCAATCGCGCGCGCCGTTCCCTGATTATCACCGGTTATCATCGCGACTTTCAAACCGCGCCGGTGGAGACTCGTCACCGCAGCGGCGGCGGAATCTTTGGGCACATCGGCCAGCGCGATAATACCGATTGCTTTTTTCCCTCGCACGACAAAAACAGCGGTTTTACCCTCATCGGCCATCCTGCTTGCCGCCTCGTCCAAAGCGGCAGTTTCAATCCCTTCGCCACGCATCAACATAAGGTTGCCGACAAGACACTGCTCACCTTGCACCTGCGCTTTAGCGCCTAAGCCGGAAAGCGCTTTAAATTTATCCGCCGCGGCAATTTCAATGTTATCAGATTTTGCCCGCCTTAAAATCGCCTGCGCCAAAGGATGTTCGGAAGTTTTTTCTAAAGAGGCCGCCAGCGCCAATACCTGGCGTTCATCAAAACCCGCGGCGGGAATAATATCGGTTACTACCGGCTCTCCTTTCGTCAGCGTGCCTGTTTTGTCAAAAACAACCGTGGAAATTTTATGCGCGGTCTCGAGGGCTTCGCCACCTTTGATCAAAATGCCGCTTTGCGCGCCCAGCCCCGTGCCCACCATAATGGCCGTCGGCGTGGCCAGACCCAGCGCGCAGGGGCAGGCAATGATTAAAACGGAAACAAAATTAAGCAATGCGCGGCTGAACGTCGCATCCGCAGGCAAAAAATACCAGATGAAAAAAGTGATCACGGCGATGACCAATACCACCGGCACAAAAACAGAAGCAATTTTGTCGGCCAGCCGCTGGATCGGAGCTTTGGAGCCCTGCGCTTCCTCCACGATTTTGATGATGTGCGCGAGCATGGTTTCCGCGCCGACACCGGTCGCCCGCAGGGTGAACGAGCCGGTCTTGTTGAGCGTGGCGGCAAAAACTTTCTGCCCGGGTTCCTTATTTACCGGCATGCTCTCGCCGGTCAGCATCGATTCATCAACCGCGGATTGCCCGGTAAGCAATACGCCGTCCACGGGAATTTTTTCACCGGGCCTCACCCGCACCACATCGCCTGCCTGCAGTTCCTCGACGGCAATCTCCACCTCTTCGCCGTTTCGGATCAGACGCGCGGTTTTGGGTTTGAGTCCGATGAGCGCCTTGATCGCGCTCGACGTTTTCCCTTTGGCGCGCGCTTCCAGAAACCGCCCCAGAAGAATAAGCGTAATAATGATAGCCGCGCCGTCATAATAGACGTGCGGCAGCAAACCCGCCTGGGCAAACCAGCCCGGAAAAAAAGTCGCCGCTGCCGAATAGGCATAGGCCGAAAAAGCGCCCACGGCCACCAGCGTGTTCATGTCGGAAGTTTTCTGCCGTGCGGCTTTATAGGCGCCCACAAAAAAGCGGCTGCCGACCCAAAACACCACCGGCGTAGTCAGCACGAACATCGCCAGCATCATGACATGCCGGGGAATGAAAGCGAGAAAGGAAAACCAGTGCTGCATTGAGCCGAAAAAAATTATGACGCTCATCATCGCGCCGAAGATCAGCTTTCTTTTCATGTCGCCCAGTTCCGCGGCGCGCACCGCCTCGGCCGGATCGGCGGACAAATCCTCAAGTTCGCCTAAAAATTTATACCCGTTATCTTCAACCACCTTCGCCAAAGCGTCCATGCCCCCCCAGCGCGCAGCATGCGTCACCGTGGCGCGGCCAGTGGCCAGATTGACGCTGGCATCGCGCACGCCTTCGATCTTTTTCAGCGCGTTTTCCACGCGCCGCACGCAGGCCGCGCACGTCATGCCGCCGACGGCAATTGTTGTTTTGCCGCCGCATGTTCCCGTTTCATCGGCAAAAGCCTCATAACCGCTGTCGCGCACTTTTTTTTGCAGATCAGATACTTTGATTTGCCCTGGGTCATATTCCACATGGGCTTTTTCCGTGGCAAAATTCACGGAAACGGATCGCACACCGGGCATCTGGCGCAGCTCTTCCTCCACACGCCGCACACAGGCCGCGCAGGTCATGCCGCGGATGCTTAAAATCGCTCTATCCCGCGACATCGTAGCCCGCCTTTTTGATGGCCTGCACAATAGCAGATGCGTCCACCGGTTTAATTTCTTCATAAGTCGCTGTGCCTGTTTGCAAATCAACGGACACATTCTTAACACCATCTATGGCCTCAAGAGCCCTGGTCACCGCCATCACGCAGTGTTGGCAACTCATGCCTTTTATTTTTACGCTCTTCATGCGTTTGTACCTCCTGAGAAAAAATTACTTTTAAGTTAAAGGTTTTTTTTAAAATAGCAAGCTCTATGTCAGGACCAAGAATCCAGCTTTAGCTTGATAAAATTTTTTTATTCTGTATTATTTATCTATAGAGGTGATTGATGCTGATTCGCTGTTGGGGAGCCAGGGGCTCAATACCTGTATCCGGACAAAAATATCTGAAATATGGCGGCAATACCACCTGCCTGGAGATACGCACGAAAGATGATCTTGTTTTGCTGGTCGATGCGGGATCGGGCATCCGCGAAGCGGGAAACTTTCTTCTGGCGCAAAATCACCACGACTACACGCTACTTTTGACCCACGCGCACTGGGATCACATCATGGGCTTCCCCTTCTTCAAGCCGATTTATATGTCACACACAAATCTGGCCATTTGGGGTTGCTCCTTCGCGCGGGAATCCATTAAGGATATGCTCTCGCGGCTGATGTCGGCGCCGCATTTCCCGGTGGATTTTTCCTCTATCCGCGCGAGCATCTCTTACGCCGACACCTGCAACCATCATTATGAACTGGGCGCCATGAAAATTACGCCCATCGCGTTGAACCATCCCAATCAGGGCACGGGATTCAAGTTTGTGGAAGACGGCAGAAGCCTGGTTTTTCTCACCGACAACGAACTGGGCTACCGGCATGAGGGCGGTCACGACTTTCCGGAATATCTGGAATTTTGCCGCGGCGCGGATCTGCTCATACATGACGCCGAATACAAGGAAAGCGAATACAAAAAAACCCGCGGCTGGGGTCATTCCACTTATAACGAAGCGCTGAAATTGGCCATGGAGGCGGGCGTGAAAAAATTCGGCCTTTTTCATCACAATCAGGAACGATTCGATGAAGAAATAGATACCATGGTCGACGATTGCAAAAAAATCAGCGGCGCTCAGGGCGCCCGGCTCAAATGCTTCGCCGTGGCGCAGGGCATGGAAATAGTCATTTAAAACATCTTCCCCTTTCCCGCCTGCTCTGATATTTGTTGAGATATGTTTCTTCCTACCACTTCCCAGGAACTGAAAAATCTCGGCTGGGACCGGCCGGATATAATTTTAATCACCGGCGATGCCTATATCGACAGCCCGCATATCGGCGTGGCCGTAATCGGCAGGGTGCTGGCCAACGCAGGATACCGGGTGGGAATCATCGCCCAGCCGGATTTAAAAAGCGGCGCGGATATCGCGCGCCTGGGCGAACCGAAACTTTTCTGGGGCATCACCGGCGGCTGCATGGATTCTTTGGTAGCCAATTACACCGCGACAAAGAAAAAAAGGCACGGCGATGATTTGACGCCCGGAGGAAAAAACAACCGCCGCCCCGACCGCGCGGTGATTGCCTATGCTAATCTTATCCGCCAATATTTTAAAAACACCAGGCCTCTGGTTTTGGGCGGCGTGGAGGCGAGCCTCAGGCGCGTTGCTCATTACGATTACTGGTCGGATTCTGTCCGCCGGGCTATTTTGTTTGACGCGCGCGCCGATATTCTTGCCTACGGCATGGCGGAAAAAGCGATTTTAGAAATCGCGCGAAGGTTAAAATTCGGTCAAAATATTGATGACATCTTGGGTACCTGCGTAATTGCCGCCGCGCCGCCTGCCGGTTATCTGGAGTTACCCTCCTATGAAGATACAGCCGCAGATAAAAACACTTTCATCAAAATGTTTGATATTTTCTACGCTAACAACGATCCTTTAACCGCGAAAGGATTGTATCAGCAGCACGGCAACCGTTATCTGGTGCATCATCCGCCCCAGCCGCATCTTACTTCTGACGAGCTGGATAAAATTTACGCGCTGGATTACGCGCGCGAAGTTCATCCGCATTATTTGAAACAAGGCAACATGCGGGCGATGGATACCATCAAATTTTCTCTCTCCACGCACCGCGGCTGTTATGGCGAGTGCAACTTCTGCTCCATCGGACTGCACGAAGGGCGCAAAATTATCAGCCGCTCCGAGGCGTCCATCCTGGAAGAAGCAAAAAGAATCGCGGCGCGCAAAGATTTTAAGGGTTACATTGTCGATGTCGGCGGCGCGACGGCCAACATGTACGGCATCGACTGCGCGCGCAAAGATATCAAAGGCGCCTGCCCTGATAAACGCTGCCTTGTTCCTCAGATTTGCCCCTCGCTCAAAATTGATCACGCGCGCCAGATACGTTTGCTCAAAAATTTGCGTAAAATTCCCGGCGTGAAAAAAGTGTTTGTCGCCTCCGGCCTGCGTCACGATCTGGTTTTAGCCGACAAGAAATCCGGCACGGCGTATCTCGGCGAGCTTTGCCGCCATCATATCTCCGGCCAGCTCAAAATCGCGCCGGAGCATGCATCAGCAGGGGTGCTTAAACTAATGGGCAAACCGCCGGCGCAAAAAATAAGCGTTTTTAAAAAATTATTTGAAAAGCTGAACGCGAAAGAAGACAAAAAACAATTTCTTACTTATTATTTTATCGCCGCGCATCCGGGCTGCAACGAGGAAGATATGCGCGCGCTCAAAACATTTGCCGAGCGCGAACTCAAAATCAATCCCGAGCAGGTGCAGATTTTTACGCCGCTGCCCTCCACCTATTCGGCCTTGATGTACTGGACGGGCATCGACCCCTCTACAGGTAAAAAAATATTTGTGGAAAAAGATACGTCAAAAAAGCAGCGACAGAAAAATATTCTGATAGCCGAAAAACAACGCTTGCTACGGATTAAATAGAGCCGTCCCTTTTATTTTTTATATTTGTTGTTTATATATTTTAAACCAATTCTAAAATTGTACCGATATGTCCAAAAAATTTGGGTCATCAATGTTAAATGTGGTTGTATTATTTTCACTCCCCATTGCTCTGTTGTTTCTAAAAAATACTTTCAATGACGATGTCATGGAATCATAAATTATTATTTGTTGAGTTATTGAATTCATAATAACTCCATCATCGTATTGAAAAATGTTTGTCCCGTAATAAGTTGTAATATTCCTCATTTCATCAACCGTTATTTTATTGTCAGATGAAAAATATAATTCTAGTTGATTTTTAATAGATTGCCAACGATAAGTGTTAAATGAACTATAGGTAAAATTATCATAATTGTTTTTTAACAAAAAGGCATTAACGGCTGCAACTGCATTTGAATATTCCCAGGTTATTCCATCATTCAACTCGGATGAACTATCCCTGAGTGCGCGTGTACGAGTCAAATTATTTTCTATAATTTTTACGGTATTATTATCTCCAATTAAAATAAGATGGTTAAAAGTATATGGATGTTGAATCAGATAATGTGCTACATCTTCAATGGTGCTATAGTTTTCCAAGGCGTATCGTAAATCAAAAGTATAGGCATAATAAGTATCTAAAGATGCAGGGAATAGTTCACCTGTTGGAGAATCCAAAATAGCCACAAATATGCCATGTTGATTTAAGCCGGTCATCGTTGCAATATTTAATAAAGTATTGCCAATATTAACGATTCTTTTATTGCCCTTATTAATGTAAAATATGGTGTTATGAGACATGCTTCCCCAATCCAATAACCTGCCAATTATAGGTCTGCCGGTGTCAGAAGCGGAACCATAAACTGCGATAACAGAACATTGACTGCCGCGATCAATTGATGATGACAGACTGAAGTAAAAAATTTCATCAACTGATAACTTGCCATCGCCTTTATCGTTAATTGTTCCACCATTAAACTGGCTAGCTAATCCATTGATAAAATCTCTGTATTCCTGTGGAATCTGGTTTTTTATGCTTTGTATGCGCTGCATCATATTATTATATTTCTCTACATCAAAACTAAGAAAATAATCTGCAAATTTACCCTCAAGAGCGGGAGATTTTAAATTTAGTTCTTGGCCATATAACTGCCCCATACGATAATCATTATCATCATTGTAGTTCAATATTACCTCATAATAACCCATGTTTTCATTTCCAACAGAGTGAAATTCAACTGTACCATTAACAGGAGTACTTCCACCTCCTCCGCCGCCACCACAAGCTATTAAAAGTACGAACAACCCCGAAAGTAAAAGAAGATATCTTTTTTTCATAAACACTCCTTTATGTAATCAGTACATCCTAGCGTGAACGTACACTACTCCATAGTTCAGAATAGAGAATCATTAAACCACTAGATAAAAGCTAGCGCTATAATGCCCTAACAGAATTCTGCCCAAAAATAATTCCCATATTTCTTAGAATATTTATTTTTTTATATTTGCCGTTGGCGTTTCTTCTTTTTCTAATTCATACAGATATGAAGGATTATAACCAAGCAGCCAGGGTAGGCCTATAATTGGCGGCACAATAAGCCTATGAATGTATAGTACATTTTTCTCGATAGCGATTTCTTTATCCCTATATCCCTCTTTGGATAAAGTAAGATTTAAAACATAATTGGACACTTCTCTGTCCCAATGTTCATAAGGTGTAATTCCTATTAGCTCGTTACCTTGTTTGACCCTTACTCCATCCGGTATAGTTTTAATAACCGTTGAACTTGCACAACCGCACAGAATTAGTACTGATACAAAAATAATAATGTTCTTCATTTTGCCTCCTCCTATAAAAATATATTATCTGTTTAGTCTGAACTGGAACAAACTTTATGAATTATTTCCCTGTTCAAAAATTAAACAATTCATTGGCCAAAAATGAAAATCAATCATATTTCCTAAACAATTTTTTACCATTTTTATAATTAAAAAAGTTTGTATAATTTTTATATTTTTTATGCACGAAAACAACTGTCTAAAAGTACAGGTATGGACAAAGGGTCTTTATAGACATAGAAATACCCGCAATTAAAGCACCACTATTCTTAATAACAATGAATGAAAAATAAATAAAGATAGATAGTTACTGTGTGTTTTTATTTTTGTTTTTGCTCTTTTACGCTTCAGCCCTTAGTCTTAGACCTTTGGCCTTGATCCCTATACCCTCCCATACTTATCTTCCAACCGTTCAATATCATCCTCGCCGAAATATGTGCCAGTCTGGATTTCGATAAGCACCAACTCTTTGGAAGATGTGTTTTCCATGCGGTGCGCCGCGCCCGCTGGTATATCAATAACACTGCCGGGCTTTACTAAATGTTTCTTTTTCTCCAGTGTCACCATGCCATTGCCGGAGACAATAAACCAGTGCTCCGCGCGCTTTTTGTGGCGCTGGAGGCTCAGAATACCGCCGGGATTCACAACAATTCTTTTCACCTTGTGATCCGGCGCGTCGGACAAGACTTCGTAATATCCCCAGGGACGCTTGTTGTCTTCTTGCATCGCCTTCACCGGAAATTTAAGTAACATAAAATTTAGTCAATGAAAAGGCGATATTGGGCGCTTTACATGCTCGCTTTAGGCTATGTTTTATGATAATTGAAAATCAATAATAAGAAAGGATATATTGTTTTATCTATCTGGATGCCGGCCTGCGCCGGCATGACAACCGAAAGTAGCTCATTATACATGAAGATTAACTACACACTCCGGCGCAGCAGGAAAAGAAGAAAAACCATTTCTTTAAACATCAGCGAAGCCAATGAAATAATCGTCGCCGCGCCTTATTTCACGCCCGTGCGCGAGATAAACAGCTTTATTCAAGAAAAGCAGGACTGGATAGAAAAAGCAATAAAAAAGCAGGCCCGCGCGCGTCTTGCGCGCAGGAAAAAAGAATTTGTCACCGGAGAAAGATTCCCTTATCTGGGCGAAAGCTATCTGCTGGAGGTTTTTTGCGAGCCGCAGGAAAAACCAGGGCTTTTATTGTGGAAACGCCGCTTCTATCTTAATTCACCGGAAGATATTGAAGCAAAGAAAAATCTGTTTGTCGCCTGGTATAAACTAAAGGCGGCCGAGCATATCGGCGCGCGTGTCGACTTTTTTTCCCGCAAGATGAACATAAACCCGCGGGGCGTGCGGATATCTTCCGCGCGGCAGCGTTGGGGCTCCTGCTCGCCGGAGAACAAACTGGCGTTCAGTTTTCGCCTGATGATGATGCCGCCCGACGTAATCGATTATGTGATTGTGCATGAACTGATGCACATAAAGGAAAAAAGCCACTCCCGACGTTTCTGGAAACTGGTGGCAGAGGCCATGCCCGATTATAAAATGCGTCAACGCAACCTCAGAAAACGCTCGGAAGATTCCTTATTTTAATGACGCCAGGAAAGATAAATTTATGGAAAAATTAGAAACGGTTGATTTTCAGCACCGCGATCTTATCAGGGAAAGATTTAAAATTCTGGATCTGCCGATATCTGATTATACTTTTGCCAATATTTACCTGTTTCGCGCTATCAGCCGCTATAAATTTCTGCAGACCGATTGCGGCCTGTTCATCTGCGGCAGCAACAAGCGGGGGCAGCCCTACGTCATGCCGCTCAATGATTTGCGTTCCTGCGACATGCAAATATTCGAAGAAGTGCTAAGCAAATACGGCTTTTTTTTCCCCATTCCAGAAGAATGGCTTTCTTTTTTCCCGCCGGACAAATTTATCGTCACAAGCGATGATGATGAATCGGACTACATCTACCTCGCCGAGAGCATGGCCGCGCTCAAGGGAAGAAAGTTCTCGCGCCACCGCAACCATCTCAACCAGTTTTTTTCTTTGTATGAACCGCAGGGCCGCCTTCTCTGCGCGAAAAATTATACGGACGGGCTTTTGATTCTGCAGCGCTGGCAGGATGAATCAATGACAGCGCGCGAAAAAACCGACTTTGCCCAATGTGAAGAAGCGCTAAAAAAATTTTCCGAGCTTGCGCTGTGGGGCACAATATATTACATAGAAGACAAACCGGCGGGATTTATCATCGGTGAGCCGCTGAACACAGATACTTTTGTGCTGCATTTTGCCAAAGCGTCCACAAAGTATCACGGTATTTATGAATTCATGTTCAACGACACGGCAAAAAAGCTGATGGCCGAATATAAATATCTGAACCTGGAAGAAGACATGGGCAATAAAAATCTGCGCCGGACAAAAATGTCTTACGGTCCGGAGAAGCTTTTAAAAAAATACCGCGTCAGCCGCAAGGCTTAATTGGGGAATTTATTCATGGGTAAACCGGTTGCCATAACCGAACTGCGCGAAGGAGATCAGGGTATTATCCATTCCATAGCCGGCGGCGCGGCTCTGACCAGCCGCCTGGCCGGCATGGGCCTGGCCGCGGGCGCGCGCTTCCGCATCGCGCAGGTGAGCGGCGGCTTGATCGTCGTGCTTGTAGCGGACACCAGAATCGCGCTCGGGCGCGGCGAGGCGTCCAAAATAATGGTTTTAAAGGTCGATCCGGCGGAGCCCATCTGTGAGCTGCCGGTGGAAAAAGAAATTTCCGTGGCGCTGGTCGGCCAGCCGAATGTCGGCAAATCCACAATCTTCAATATTCTTACCGGCCTTTCGCAGCATGTGGGAAACTGGCCGGGAAAAACAGTGGAAAAAAAGGAAGGCGTGCACCGCTCGGACAGAATTATGCTGCGCATTGTCGACCTGCCGGGAACCTACAGCCTGACGGCTTTTTCCGATGAGGAAAGAATCACCCGCGATTTCATCATCAGGGAAAAACCGGATGTGGTTGTCCTGGTTTTGAACGCGGCGGCGCTCGAACGCAGTTTTTATCTTCTGGCCGAGATTTTACTACTGGGCCGTCCGGTGATTGTTGCCATCAACATGATGGACGTCGCCTCCGATCAAGGCACGCAAATAGACATATCGGCGCTACGCGAAGCTTTACGCCTGCCGGTAATTCCCATGGTCGCCCGGCGCAATACCGGCATCAGGGAGCTGGTGGAACAAATCACCTCCCACGGGCTGGACACAAAAAAAGCGCCGCCGTGCCTGCCGGCGGTATCCGTTGATCACGAGCATATTTACCGCGACATCATCGCGCAAATCTCCCCGCATATAAAAGAACCTTACTCCCCCGAATGGGTAACGGTGAAACTAATGGAGGGCGATCCGGAAGTTTCGTCCATGGTGGAGGCGGCACTTGATAAACCGGCCTGGGAAAAGATCCAGAACATCCTGATTAAGCACGAAGACGCGCTGCACGCGGTGGTCAACGGCCGCTACGACTGGATAGAAAAAATCACCCGCGCGGCTGTTTCACGCTTTAAGATGGGCGAGGTGGTGCTGACCGACCGCATCGATCATGTCCTGACCCGTCCGATTTTCGGCATCCCCATACTGCTGGCGGTCATGGCGGCGGTTTTCTTTCTGACCTATAGCGTGGGCGTCCCGCTGCAAAACTGGATGGCGGAAGGCATTGCATCTTTAAGCCGGTGGCTCGCGCCTACGATGACTGTATGGCCCGCCTGGTCGCAGGGGCTAATCATCGACGGCATAATCGGCGGCGTGGGATCTGTTCTCACGTTTTTTCCGATTCTGCTTATTTTCTTTGCCATCATGGCTTTTCTGGAAGACGTGGGCTATATGGCGCGCGCGGCTTTCGTTATGGATCGCATCATGCATCTGGTCGGCCTGCACGGCAAAAGTTTTATTCCCATGTGTCTGGGCTTCGGCTGTAACGTGCCGGCGGTTCTGGGCGCGAGGATAATTGAAACAAGAAAAGCAAGGCTCATTACTTTATTTTTGATTCCCTTTGTGCCCTGCACCGCGCGTCTGGCTGTTTTGACGCTTGTTTCCGCGGCGATTTTCGGGACGAAGGCGGCTTATGTTTCCTGGAGTATTCTGGCGCTCAATATCGCCGTGCTGGGACTGGCCGGAATTTTTGTCAACAAAATTCTCCGTCGACAGGACGCGCCCTTCATCATGGAACTGCCGATTTATCACCGGCCTGATCTGCGCACGATATTGATGGTAATATGGTCGAGACTGCTGGCGTTCATCCGTAAAGCGGGCACGATTATTCTGGCTGTCTCCATTGTCATCTGGCTTTTGTCTTATCTGCCCGCAGGCGAGGTGGAAGAAAGCTGGCTTGCTTTCTTTGGCCGCGCTATCGCGCCGCTGGGCGCGCCGCTGGGGTTGGATTGGAAAATGATTACCGCCTTAATCACCGGACTGGTCGCCAAGGAAAATGTGGTCGCCACGCTCGGCGTCCTTTATTCTGTGGGCGAAGACAGGCTGACGGCGATTCTCCCCGGCATCATGAGCCATGCCTCCGCCGCCGCTTTTCTGGTGGTCATGATGCTTTTTATTCCCTGCGCCGCCACCATCGCGGTTTTGCGCACCGAAATGAACGATAACAAATGGTTCATTTCCGCCGTGCTTACGACGCTGATTGTTTCTTATCTGGGCGGTATGGCGGCGTATCAGCTAGTGCGTTGGCTGGGCATTTGATTTGCGGCGCCGCTGCTTACGGCGTGGCTTGATTTTTTTGGGCAGTTTCTTATTGATTCTTTTTTTGAACTCATCGAGAAATTCTCTGGAAGCAAGATATTTATCCACAAAGGATACGATAAACGCTTCTTTATAACGCGGCGGCACGGGCGTGAGCGGCCACATGTGCTTTCTTATAATATCTTCTTCAACTTTGTTGAGCGCGAATGATTTTTTCGCGTTGGCTAAAGCGATTTTCGGATGCTCAATCCCGTGATTTTTATTCCGGTGAAGGTGGGGCTCGTCATGATTGCGCCAGTCGTAGAAAAAGTAATCATGCAGCAGCGCGCCGCGCGCGGCGGAGCGGTAATCAAGCTTTAAATATTTGCATAGCCGATAGGAAAGATAAGCGACTTCCCGGACATGTTCGTAAATGGACGAGTTGTGATGAAAATAATCTTTGAGACGTTCAAATTCTTCATGCGCGTATATATCTGCGACGGATTCGTAAAATTCCTCTTCGAAAGGCTTGCGCCCGTCAATTTCCAGAAATACTCTATCCTGAACAGATTTCAAAAAATTGCCGATGCCGCCTTTGATTTTGCTCTCAATCTTATCATTGATATAAAGGTTGAGATCCGGGAAGGCGCTGCGCAGCCGCCGCAAAGAATCAAAAATCTTTTCCACCTCGATATTGGCCAGATTAAAATATTCCGCGTAGAGGTAAGCAATTTTCCTGCGGAACTGCTCCAGTGACACCACGGAAAAGATAAAATCCGTCAAAAAATAAACAAGAAACGCGACGGCAAAAAACCGCATCTGCGAATAATCGTATTTGAACAAATAACCGGAAACCGCGGGGTGAATAAAGACCAGGAAAATCACCGCCAGCGCCATCCAGCCCAGGGAAAAAGGCAAAGATACTCTGCCGTGCAGGTTAAACCTGGTTTTGGAATAATCCCACAATCTTAAATCAAATATTTTTTCGGTAAGGTAACCGATGATATATTCAAGCAAAGTGAGCGCCACGCCGAAAAAAACAGTCCTGGCGATAAACGGCCAGTCGCGCAATAAAAAGTCAAGCGCCAGGATGCAAAACGCACCCATGCCGTAAATGGGAATAAATGGGCCGTAAAGAAAGCCGGCATTGACGAATTTGCGCTGGCTAATCGAACGGTAAACAACTTCAATCAACCAGCCCAAAAAAGAATAAGCGGCAAAAAGCGCAACCGTGTGGAATAGAGTAAAGCTGTGTTCCGGCAAAATCCTCTCCCCTATTTATCTGTATGGCAAAGCATCTCCGATATCACCGATAATACAAATTTCATCCCGAATAATACTGTGAATTTTCCGGTAATTTTTATTCTAACACATCAAAATATCTTTGCAATACTTGTTGAGTTTATGAAATTTATTGGCTATACAAATTTTCACATACGTAAATCATTATAAAAATGCTGGAAAGCTTAGTTTTTTTATCCTTTCCTTCTAGTAAAAGGAGTAAAAAATGAGCCGTAACCAATTCTGGCGTCTGTCATACGACGCGGGCATCACCGATCTTGATCCGCGGGAGTGGGAGATCAGTTACGTAGATGCCATCAAAGATACTTTCGATAAATATTCGCACCAGATGGCGCTCAGCTTTATGGGCACAAGGATGACACTCGCCCAACTGGAGCAGCATGCCAACCGCTTCGCTAACATGCTTCTTTCCCACGGATTGAAGAAAGGCGATGTTGTCGGAATAAATCTTCCCAACATTCCCGAATACATCATTTCGTGGCTGGGCACACTGAAGGCGGGATGCGTAGCTTCGGGCGTTTCTCCTTTGCTTTCCACGGAAGAAATGGAACATCAGCTAAAAGATTCCGACGCGCGCGCGCTGGTGACTCTGGATGCGATCTTTGCCGGGCGGCTGGTGCACATCGCGGAAGGACTAAATGAATTGAAACTGGTCATCGCCACCAATGTGGGTGATTTTATGCCTTACCTCAAGCGCACGCTGGGAAAACTTCTCAAGAAAATCCCCCAGGGCAAAGTAACTGACCTTACCGGCAAATATGTGCTGCAGTTCAAAGAAATAATTTCCCCCAAAAAATATCCGGCGGATCCGCCGCCGGTCAAAGTAACTCCGGATGATATCGCCTTCCTGCAATATACAGGCGGCACGACCGGCCTGCCCAAAGGAGCGATGATTTCACATCGCAACTGCGTGGCCAATCTTTTCATGGTGCAAAAATGGGGGGAATGGAAAAAAGGAGTGGGCCTGGCGCTTTCCGGATTTCCTTTTTTTCATCTGGCCGGAACTTTTTTCGCGGCCAACGCCGTTTACCTGGGCTGGCCGCAAGTGCTCATTCCAAATCCCCGGGACACACGGCATATTTGCAAGGAAATAAAAAAATTTAAACCCACGCACCTGATCAACGTTCCCTCGCTTTTCCAGATGTTGATCGCCAATCCGCGATTTAAAAAACTCGATCACTCGCGCCTGCAAGATTGCGTCTCCGGCGCGGCGCCTTTTCCGGAAGAATCCCAGCTGGAACTGGAAAAAATCGTGGGCAAGGGAAAGCTTTTGGAAGTCTACGGCATGACGGAAACATCGCCGATCACAACTATGAATCCGGTAAAAGGAAAAAGAAAGCTGGGCAGTATTGGCCTGCCGATAATCAACACAGACATCAGGCTGCTTGATCCGCTCACCGGCAAGGAGGTGCCGGTTGGCGAGCCGGGAGAAATCTGCGTCAAAGGCCCGCAGGTGATGGTGGGATATTATAAGAAGCCGGAAGAAACGAAAAATGTGATCGATGAAGACGGCTATCTTCATACCGGCGACATCGCCATTCAGGATGAAGAAGGCTATCTTAGGCTGGTAGACCGCAGCAAAGACATGATTATTGTAAGCGGTTTTAAGGTATTCTCGAAGAAAGTGGAAGACGTGCTGACGAGGCATCCGGCTGTCGAAAGCGCCGCGCTGGTGGGCATACCCGACCCGCAACGCCCTGGTTCCGAACTGGTCAAAGCATACATCATGCTCGCCCCCGGTTACGAACAGCAAGACGAGGAAGCGCTCAAGGCCGATATACTAAAAATGGCCGCGCAAAAACTTTCTCGTTATGACGTTCCTAAAATAATTGAATTCCGGAAGGAGCTGCCCCTGACCAGCGTGGGAAAAATCAACAAGAAACTGCTGCGCGCTGAGGCGCGCGCGGGAAATTAAGCAGCCGCCCTTTCGGGCAAAAAGCACTCGCCTGCTTCGCTAAGGAGCATCTGAATCTGCCGATCTTTTGCCTGCCACAGTTCGTGCACCCATTTTTGAAACATCTCGCGGAAGGCATGATCGCCATCGTAATCACCGCCGATCAGTTGTTTGGGAATTTCTATCGTCTGAAAACGCACAATTACTTTTTTCACCCTGCCGCAGAGAAATCTCCAGAAAGTCGGGGCGCCGTCGGGATACACTATCGTGACATCCAGCAAGGAATGGAATTTTTCCCCGAGCACGCTCATCGCCAGCGCGATACCGCCCGCTTTCGGACGCAACAGATGCCTATAGGGAGATTTCTGCCGCAGGTGCTTGCAGAGCGAAAAGCGCGTGCCTTCCAGAAAATTCATCACGCTGGTGGGAATACGCGCGAATTTTTCACAGGCACGGCGCGTTGTTTCCAGATCTTTGCCTTTTTTACGAGGATGTCTTTTTAAATATTCCTTGCTGTAGCGGCGCAAAAAGGGGAAATCCAGCGCCCACCAGGCCAGGCCGATCAGCGGCACCCAGATAAGCTGGCGCTTGAGAAAAAATTTCAGCAGACGAATGCGGCGGTTCAGCAGATGCTGCATGACAAAAATATCCGCCCAGGACTGGTGATTGCCCACGACAAGATACCCTTTATTGTAACTGAGGTTTTCCAGCCCCTGCACATCCCATTTTGTTTTTTGCGTCAGCTTCATCCAGCCGCTGTTGCCGGATATCCAGTTTTCGGCGATTTTCGTTAAAACACGGTCAAAGAAGCGACGCGCAGACGGCGCGGGTAACAGAAACTTGAGCAGTGAAAGAATGAATAAAATGGTAACCCAAAAAATAACATTAAGCCCCAAAAGCAGCGAGGATATTATTCCTTTGGTTTTATCCGGTAAAAAATGAAGCATGATCTTTCCTCTTTCCAAACGCTTTACGCGGGGCGCAACCTAACATGATCTGCCGTTTTCGTCAAAGAATTAATCGGCAGCCGAATATTTTGCGGGCAGAAACCGGCCATTCCTTTTTGGCTTGTGCCGCCTTGTCTTTAGTTGTATATTTTAGCCCGAAAGCAAAGCGCCCGAACTTTTTCTGACTGGCGCGAAGGAGAAAAAACATGAGCATATCCACGGCACTACAACAATCACAAAAAATCAAAGAACCAAAAAACCTCTCGGCGCGAATAAACTGGCTGCGAAATTACTATTTTCAGGGGGCCAAACGCGCCTGGAATAACGAGTTTACCGCCTGGACCGCCGGAACTCCCTGGGACATACAATTTGACGAGATGACTTTCTACATTGTACCGGAGACATATACTTTTTTACAGCCCTTTCGCATTTCGATGCAGCAAAGCGCCAGGCCCGTAAAACTGCACCCGGATTTCTGGTCGTGGAGCCTGCCGGAGCGCAAGGCCTGGTTCGTGAAAGAAGTCATGGTTAATTACGTGCCGCAAGAAATTCTGCCGGGAGATCTCCTCGCCGGCGGACGTTTCAATATTCAGACATCGATGTGCTGGACAAAGAAAGAGGCACAAGAAAGGGATAAGCTGATTTACGGCAAAGCAGGCGCGCGCGCGAAAATGAAATGGTTTCATGATCACGGTTACGGCAACGCCGGAGCGACCAGCGGACATCTTATTCCCGGATATGAAAAGGCGCTTAAGATCGGCTGGAAGGCAATTTATCAGGATCTGCAAGACAAATACGCCGCGCTCGGCGAAAAAGAAAAAAAGGGCAAAAACGGCGCCCAACTGCGCGCGATGATGACGGCGGCCACAATGCCGCGGGAACTGGCGGAAAAATACGCAAATCTTTGCGCGAAACTTGCCGCCGCAGAAAAAGACCAAACACGCCTGCGGGAACTTTCGCAAATGGAAAAAAATCTGCGCAAAGTTCCGTGGGAGCCGGCGCAGACTTTCTGGGAGGCGCTGCAGGCGCTGTGGTTGACGCATATGCTGGTGATGAGCGACGAGAATTATCCCGGGCCGGGTGTTTCCTTCGGCAGAATAGACCAGTATCTTCTTCCCTACTGGGAATATTCGCTGAAAAACGGCATGGACAGGGAATTCGGCAAGGAACTGCTCAAATGTTTATGGATTCACGCCAACACCGTATACGACGCGATGATCCGCATCGGCAATCAGGGAATCACTTCCGGCTACGGACAGCTCATCACCCTCTCCGGCATGGGGCCGGATGGCCGCGATATGACCAATGACTTGACTTACGCCATGCTTGAAGTCATCGACGAAATGACGCCGATTCTGGAGCCCAAACCCAACGTGCGCCTGCACCGTGGCTCTCCCGATGAACTGCTCGATAAAATAGTGGAGATGATTTCAGTGAGCCAGGGCGCGCCCTTCCTGCTCAATTTTGATGAACGCTCCATGGCCGGGATGCTGCGTGAGGCAAAAAAAGCGGGCGTTACTCATCTGATAAGTGAAGACAACGTGCATGATTACGCGCCGGTGGGCTGCCTGGAAAACACCATGCAGGGAAACGACCGCTCCGGCACGGTGGACAACAATCTCAACCTGCTCAAGGCCGTGGAGCTCGCCCTGAACAACGGCAGGGATTTTCACGTCTTTGTCGATCCGATCACCGGTAAAAAAGAAAAAATCGGACAGGACGGGCCCAAAACCGGCAATCCGGAAAAATTCCGCGCCTGGGATGAATTCTGGGCAGCTTATGCCGAGCAGACCCGCTACATCATCAAGCGCTGCGTGGATTTATATGAACAGACGGAATCCATCCGCGCGCGCTTCTGCCCCACGCCTTATTTATCCTGCCTGGTCAAGGGCTGCGCCGAAAAAGCGCAGGATATCACCGCAGGCGGGGCGGAACTTTCTTTTACCACATTGGAGGCGATAGCTTACGCCACAACCGTGGATTCCCTGTTGGCCGTAAAGCATCTGGTTTTTGATAACAATGATTGCTCTATGCCTGAACTTATTACCGCGCTAAAAGACAACTGGGAAGGGCACGAAAAACTGCAGGCTAAAGCCCGTTTTAAGGCACCCAAATACGGCCGTGACGATGACGAGGCGGACAAGCTAGCCAAAGCGGTGATGGATTTATGGTGTAATGAAACATGGAAATACAAAACAATTTCCACAAACCGCCAATTCCGCCCGGGCATGCTCAGCTGGAATTACTGGGTCGGGGACGGTTTTATTCTTCCGGCAAGCCCCGACGGACGCCCGAAAGGCAGATTTTTATCCAATGCTATCTGCCCCTCCAACGGCGCGGATATCAACGGGCCCACTGCAAATGTGAATTCCGTCGGCAAAGTGCTGGGCGGCAAAGATGCTAATGGCCGGGGAGATTTTCGGGAATATCTCAATTGTTTGCCCAACGGCGCGAGTCATACCATTACCATCAATCCGTCGCTTTTAAAAAGTCCGGAACATCGCGCCAAATTCAAGGCGTTTCTGCGCGGCTACGTGGAAAACGGCGGCAGCGCGCTGCAGATTAACATGCTGGACGCGGATATGCTGCGCGACGCGCAGAAGCGACCGGAAGAGTATCGTTCCCTGCTTGTGCGCATCACCGGTTACAACGCTTATTTCACCAGCATCGGCCGTGAACTGCAAGATGAAGTAATCGCGCGGATCAGCCATACCTCAATCTAGCTTGGGCTGTATGCAAAAAACAGCAAAAAACAATCAGGGAACCATTTTGCGCATTCAGCGCATGTCCACCGAGGACGGCCCGGGGCTGCGCAGCACCATTTTTTTCAAGGGTTGCCCGCTTTCCTGCGCGTGGTGTCACAATCCGGAAAGCATCGCCGTCGAGCGGCAACTCCACTGGACGAAAATCAAATGCCTCGGCTGTCTGACCTGTATTGACGCCTGCCCAAAAAACGCGCTGCAGATGACCGGCAAGGGAATGATTATCGATGAGAGAAGATGCGATGTCTGCGGCGCGTGCCTCAGCGCCTGCCCTTCCACCGCCCTGGATATTTACGGCGAATATTACAAAGTCGAAAAGCTAGCCGCCGAAGTCCTTAAAGACAAGGTGTTTTTTGAAAAATCAGGCGGCGGCGTCACGTTGTCCGGCGGCGAACCCACACTGCAGGCAAACTTCTGCCGGGAACTGCTTGAACTTTTAAAAACCACCGGTGTGCATACTGCGTTGGATACCTGCGGGCAGTGCTCCTGGCAGACATTGGAGGCGCTTCTGCCCCACACGGATCTGGTAATGTTTGACCTCAAGGAAATGGATAAGGTCAAACACAAAAAATTCACCGGCGCGAATAATAAAAAAATCCTGGAAAACCTGCTGCGGCTTGCCCGGCACGCGCAATTGCAAAAACCGTCCTTTCAACTCTGGATACGCACGCCGCTGATCCCCGGCTGCACAGCCACGGAAAAAAATATCAAAAACATCGGCGCGTTTATCGGGAAAAATCTGAACTCGGCCATAGCAAGGTGGGAGCTTTGCACCTTTAATAATCTTTGCCTACACAAATATGAAGGGCTGGGGCTCGACTGGAAATTCAAAAAAGCGCCGCTTCTTTCCGCGGCGGAAGCTCAAGCCCTGGCCGACGCGGCGCGGCGTTCAGGCGCGAATCCGGAGATCATTCATTTGAGCGGGCCTTTAAAATTTGCCGGGGAACAGACAGCCAAAGAAGTGATGAACAAAAAATCGGCGGCGGTGGCCACCGGAAAATAAGGAGTTGTCAATATGCGCGAGAAATTAACCAAATTTGATGAACAGGATCTGAAATTTTTTGAGCCCGAAGCGAAAATCGGTTTGCTTGCCACCATTAACCAGGGAGGCCTGCCGCATATCACGCTGATTACCGCCCTGCAGGCGAAAACTCCCCGCGAGCTTATCTGGGGGCAGTTCTCCGAAGGGCAAAGCAAGCAAAATGTGCGAAGAAACAATAAAACCGGATTTCTGATTATGACGCTGGATAAAAGCCTGTGGCGGGGCAAAGCCCTGTGGCGCGAAGAAGCCACGCACGGCGCGGATTATGACATGTTCAACAATAAGCCGATGTTCCGTTACAACGCCTATTTCGGCATTCATACTGTGCACTACATGGATCTGGTGGAAACTTACGGGCGGGAAACGCTGCCGCTCCTGCGTATCGGCCTCGGCGCGATACTGACAAAAATCGCCAAGCCCGCGGCAAAACAAAAAAACAACGCGGTAAAAATTCTGAAGCCGTGGGCCGAAAATTTATTCAATCTTCTTAATTCCATCAAATTTATTTCCTTTATCGATCACGACGGCTTCCCGGCCATCATCCCGCTCATTCAGTGCCAGGCGGCGGACAGCACCCGGCTTGTTTTTTCCCCGCTGGCGTATCAGGAAGAACTCTCGGCTCTGCGCAAAAATTCCCACGTTGCCGTATTCGGCCTGACGCTCGATATGGAAGATGTTCTCGTCCGGGGAAAATTCACCGGCTTTGAAAAACATCGCGGGATTAACCTGGGCGTAGTCGACATCAACTGGGTGTATAACCCGATGCCGCCCAAGCCGGGCCAGATATATCCGCCACAGGAAATAAAGGCCGTGGCAAATTTTTGAAATTTTCTTGTTGTGGGATTTGCCGCTTTCAGGCTGAGAACGCTTTTTTTCGGCTGGTAATATCCGGCAAAAAATCCGTCAGGAATGCTGATCCAATCCCTGCTGGATGCTTTTCTTGGCCAGATCCATGATTTTTCCCATGCTCTCTTCGCCGTATCCGGAAATATCGATGGGATCATGAATCACCATTTTTGCCTTTCCGGGAAAAAGCTTCAGGGATTTTGCCGGCAGAACATTTCTTGTATTGATTATCGTTACCGGCAAAATGGGCAGGCCCATATCCAGGGCAAATTTAAAGGCCCCTTTTTTGAACTCTTTTAACCTCCCATCCTCGCTCCTTGTCCCTTCGGGGAAGAACATGATGGATGTGCCGCCTTTTATTCTGTCGCGGGCGGCATTGATTGAAGCTTTGGCCGCGTCGGGATGGGAACGGTCAATAAAAATATGGCCGATTTTATAACAGGCATAACCCAAGAAAGGAACGCCCCTGAGCTGCATCTTCATGACCCAGCGGAAATCTACGGGCATCCAGCCGTAAATCACAAAAATATCATACTGGCTTTGATGATTAGCCACAATCACATAGGATTTGTCTTTTTGAATTTTTTCTTTTCCGATCACTGTCACCAGCATCGGCGTGATGTAGCTGTTGAAACGCGCCCAGATAATGCCGCAAACAGAAGCGATTTTCTTATCCACAAGAATGGCCAGTAACGTGGCTATAATTCCCAAAATCGTGGTGGAAACAGCGAGCAGCGGCAGAAACACCAGATATGTGTAAATCTGATAGAGACCCAAAAGCAGCTTGTTTTCGCGCATGAGCTGCTGTGTTTTCCATTTTTCCGCAGCTTTATCCGTGATATATTTTGAAAACACGGAAAACCGCGAATATAGGGCATCGAAATCAAGCATGGCGATGAAAACCCCCGCTTTATTTTCTCGGCAACAATTATAGGTGTCGCGTCTGTTTATGTCAATCAGGAAATAGAAAGCGTGTTTTATAATGAAAAACGCCCCAAAAATGAAGAAACAGCGTTTTCATTTGTTTATTATATTTTCAATCCACGCGCCCGCATGGGGCAATAACAGGGATCATCAACCTCATTTTTGTCAGCCGACAAACGACTTCTCTTTCACTTTAATTACTAATCTTATTTTGCAACGCCAGCACGACTATTTCGGCACACCCTCCGAAATAGTCATGACTTTTTCGGAGTGCCTGCTAAAATATCCACCATGAAACGCACGGTTGAGAAATACATACAGAAAGACCTCAAAAGAAAAATCGTCATCATCACCGGTCCTCGTCAGACGGGGAAAACCACACTATCCAAAATGCTCAGTAAAAATTATGATTATTTTAATGACGACAAAGCGGGATGCCGATGACTCGGCAAACTATTTTATCATAATCATCGCCTTTTATCGCGGCTGGAGCAGGCAATCCCTCCGCCCTACGCACTGCGGGCTTTGCTGACGCGGTTCCAGACGTGGCGGAAAATGTCTTGAAATAATAAAATTTTTAAAGCTTTTTACCCGATACACTTCTTCTGCTATATTCACTCTTGACAACTTTTTTATAATATGCCAGGGTGAACTTGAGCGGTGAGTCCGTTACAGGTGGTTCGAAGTGTTCCCATCCATCGGTTGGCAAGAGCTTTGACGCAAAAAACCTGTAAGGCACGCTCATTTTTATTTATTCGGTAAATAAACGGAATAATACTTAATTTTCTTCTCAATAATTCTAAACCATTCTTCACGCGCCCGTTCATATTTCTCAAAAATCGCATAAGAAAATAAATCTGTTGCTTGCAAAGCAAAATTTTCTTTGGAATCAGCGTGATTGATATAAAAAGGCACAGTCGGATCAATTTTTGACTCAAGTTGCCGACGGATATAGCTATTGAATTCTATAATTTCCGGTTTACTTTTGGATTTATCAATAATCAGAATAATTTTTTCTTGAGCATTTTCATAGGGAATACGGTCAAGCACTTGTCTTGCTATGTAGTTATATACTCTTGATTTATCCTTAATTAAATATTGATAAACACGTTTCTTATTGAGAATAATTGAATATATTCCAAATTCCAAATCGCTGATCTGACGGTAAAAATATTCTTTGATGTCAATGATTGTTTTCGTGCCCTTGATTTCCTCGACAATTCTTTTACGTTTTTTCTTTGGATTCAGCTTTCGTCTTAATGTTTTTTTGACACCGTTTATCAGACAACGATTGGCTTCATTCCCTTTGACGGCAAGGATGGTCACCACAAAAAACTTTGATGGTTTTTTATTTACGAAATCAAATCCAAGATCACCGCTTTCGTCAAGGTAAAGATAAAGCATGAATTCCCTTAATTCCCTGTTTTGTAAGACGGCACCGGCGATTGCGCCCTACACGCTGCGGGCTTTGCTGATTCGGTTCCAAACCAGGCGGCAGACAGCGCGATAGACGTCTTTTCGTTCTTCTTCGGTCAAACCCAGCGCGTCGAAAACAATTTTATCCAGTTCGGCGCGGTCCGGCAGCGGTTTAGGTTCCTGCTCTTCAATGGGTATTTTTGATTCCGGGTCAATGCCGCATTCGTCAAAAATAGATGACTCGTTTTTTCTAAGATATTTAATCTTTTTATCTTTTATTTCCATGACTAACAAACGATTTAATTCGTATGTTTGAATTTTAAGTAGACCACCTCCAAAGCTGACCCTGCCTGTGTTGAGTTGAAATAGATAAAAAACAAATGAATTAAGAAAAATATCTATATCTTTTTCAGTATGAACTTCTTGGAAATTATCACTTACAAAGACTTCACCTAAATAAGAAACGCCGATCTCATCAATGAGGTAATTAAAGTTTATTCTTGCCGGTTTTCGTTCACCTAAAATATACCAGTACCGTCTGTTTGATACCGTAGGCACATCTTTCCAATAAGCGCCGTCTTTAGTCTTTTGTCGTTCTCCCCATTCAATATACTTGAGCGCGTTCGTTCCTTTAAGTTCTTTCTTACTTTTATTGCAGACAAATAATTTGTATTTTAATTTTTTCGGATCAACGATGATGCTTTTGCATTCGCGCGGGCTCTTAATGACCGGTTTTAAATATTCCGGCTCAATTTTCCATTTTTCAATCGTCTCATTATCCAGATAGAAAAACTCATTAACTCCTGTCGTAAATCCACGTCGCACATCAGCAATTTCGCCCAGTTTCACCAGTGTATCTTTTCCCTTTTCCAAAATCGTGAAGAAAATATCCGGCGCCCGCAGATATTTGCCGCCCCATTTATCGCCCTCATACTTTCCTGCACCCAGCTTTTTCTTTTCTTCGTTCTCGTATTCCGTGCCGACATCTTTTAGCTCCTTTACAGTGATGGGATAAACACGGAAGATTTTGTTGGAAATAACATTGCCTGAATTCTCAATAGCCAAAAGGTTTTCGGTATAAATGGCTTCTTCAAACGGCCTCTTGAAAACGACAAACTTTACCGAATGCAACGGGTCAACTTTTTTGCGCGGCGCGTGGATGATGGAAATAATCGTGTTAATATCCGCCGCTTCAAAACTTCGTTTGGCGTGGTTGTCAATAATGAACTCCACGGGACAGCGATTCAGCAAGAATTCCTGCAGCCAGACGCCGTAGCCTACGTCCAGCCACGAATTGGAGCAGATAAAAGTATGAATGCCCTGCGGGTTGAGCAGGCGCAGGGCGCGGATATAAAAGTAAGTGTAAAGATCGGATTGGGCGTTGATTTTCTTTTTGGCCGGAAACTCTTCCGGAAAATCGAGGCGCACCATTTCCTGCAAACGGGCCTTGTATTCTTTCTTGTCCTTGATTTTGTTCAACGGATCGGCAATTTCCTCCTGCCGCACATAAGGTGGATTGCCAATGATGATGTCGAAGCCTTCCTTTTCGACAAATATTTCAGCAAACTCAATGTTCCAGACCAGCGGCTTGTCTTTGCGGAGGCTTGCCTTCTGCTCTTTTAGTTCTTCTATCTGGCTTTCCAGTTCGGCGATTCTTTCCTTGTCAAAATCCATAGAGGATTGTTTTGGCTTCTTTTCTTCAATGACGTCAAAGGAAAGGGTTTCCGTTCGCTTTTGCTTATAGACTTTTATTTTTTGACGCTTTTCGTCCATTTCGGCATCAAGAATTTCTCCATAAATAGACAGTTCACGCTGGCGGATTTCCCAGTCATCAACATTGGCCTTGTTGTAGAAGTATTCCGTTTTTAAATTTTTGAGTTTTGTGACCTTGTCCTTGACGCCTTTGCCGACACTCGCGTGGCCGGAAACGGGAAATGTTTTGTTGCCGATTCTCTGCACGAGCGAATCGCCCTGCCGGACTTTGAATTCCAAGCTGGGCAGTATGGCCGTGGGCGAATGCCGCATGTCGTCGGGCGCATCAACAAAAAGGGAGAGCCACAGACGCAACTGGCAAATCCAGACCGCCCATTCCTTGACTTCCACGCCGTAGAGCGACTGGGCGATGATTTGCTTTTTCCGTTCAAAAACATTCACCGAGGAAAGACGGGCGATGGGGCGCAGGTGTTCTTCGACTTCGTCGAGCACCTGCATCATGCCGACGAGAAACGCGCCGGAGCCGACCGCCGGATCGCAAATGGAGAGGCTCTCCAGTTTTGCCAAAATTTCCCTGGCCTCGCGCTCAGAAAAACTGCCGTGCTTTTGGTCTTCCTCCGCTTCGCCTTCGAGGAAAAACAGTTCGTAGAGGTTGGTTTTGGTAATCGGCAAGTCCAGATTTTTAACCAGCCATTGAACAAGACTCAACCGGCACATCAAATCCACTTCGGTGCGCGGCGTGTAAACCGCGCCGTCGGCCTTGTTGACCAGTCGCTCAAAGATAATGCCCAGAAATTCCGGGTTGAGCTGGAGTTCGGCGTCGGTCAGCGAGCTTTCTTCAATCGTAAAGCTGTGCGAGAAAAGAAAATCGAAGAAGTCAGATATTTCCTTATCCGGTATCCGCCAGCCCTGTTCGTCGAATTCTTTCTTTTCCTTGAACAGACCGCCGTTGAGATAGGGCGCAAGCATCAAGGCGTCGTTGAATGGGGCAGGCAAATGTTTTCTGGGGGTAAATTTATGATTGAGCGCTTCAAAAAACAGGATGGAAAGCCAGTCTTCATAGAATTTGTCCTTTTGACCGGTTTTCTGATAGGCGGCAAAGAAATGCTGAATGAATTTTTCGTTGTCGCCCAGCCATTTTCTCTTTTGAATAAAACCCAGAAAGATGGTGCGGATGGCAAAGAGCAAAACAAAATCCCGCGCCTTTTCTTCCGTTATTTTGTTCACTTTTTTAACGGTCCCGACGAGTTTGCCGTACTCGACAAAGAATTCCCTGTAAAATAAATCCGTGACGGGGCCTATGGCAAAGGCTTCTTTGATTTTTTCCAGCGTGGCAAAATCGCCCTCGCCGATTCGTTTTAAAAATGTCTTGTTCGTAAATTCGCGGCTCACAAAATACGTGAACCGGCGGAAATTGGACCATATCTTTTTATCCGCGGTAAATTCGGGATAGACCAGCGAAAAGCGGAAGTTGCCGTCTTTGTCGGAGAAAATAAAGATGCCCGCGGTGTATATCTGCTGGTCTTTGAGTATTTTTTTGGCTTTGTCGTATTGGGCTTTTTTACCGGAGCGCTCGGAAAGCGGCTTTTGCGCGGCAAAGGCGCAGACAACCAGCGCATCGCCGCCGGTGAATTTGATTTCTCCCATCTTTTGCCCTTCGGCAAAATCGTCGTCGTTGTAATGGGCCAGACTATCTTTCAGTTCTTTAAACTGCCTGCTTTTGGCGCGGAAGAATTGAATAAATTTTTCCGGCGCAAAATCGCTGATGATGTCTTCGAGTATCGGTTTGGCTTCGTGGGTCATGGGTTAACGTCTTTCGCCTGAAGTTTCTCGCCTTTTTCGTAAACCGGTATTTTCAATAGCGGATAAATATCCGCTATTTCATTTTTGGTTCTCAATGGCAATGATAATCTCTTTCCGCAGTTCTTTCTGTAAGGCAATCGCCTTGTCCAGATAGTCCCGGCCTAGTTCTTTTTGCAGTCGCCAAATCTCGTCAACGGTGCCGCTGATTCTTTTTTCATCTCTGGAGAAATTGCTGATCCGGCGCAGACTGAAATCTGACAAGGTTCCGTAATTTAAAATATCCTTTTTCAGGGTGCGAAGAAATTCTTTATAGGGCATCAGTTCCGGTGCCTGCACATTGTTAATCAGGTGATTCAGCATATTGAGTGCGCGCTGTTCCAGACTCTGTTCACTGGTCGCGCCCGGCATGTAAGGCTTGTGGTTTTTCACGGCCTCATAAGCCGGCCAGAAATTTTCGCTGAGCGGCAGTGCCTTTTCTTCCGGTTCGCACCTGACTTTATCAAATACTTCTTCAAAAGATTTTGCCTCCGGACTCGGCTTGTCGCTGGTGTAAGACAAGGCGGATACATACATTCTGCCTTTTTTGAAGAAAACCAGCAATTCGTCTTCGGTAAAGAATTTGGCAACTTTCACGCGCAGTGGATAATTTTCGAGGTTTTCCAAAATTTCCGGATGATCTTTTTTAATCCTGATAAACTCTCTGAGTGCTTTGTTATAAAAGCTTTCTTCTTCCATTTCATCGGGATTCTGCTGAATCCGTTTATACAATCCCGCAGGCGTCGGCTCTTCATCCACGTCAAATATTTTGGCATCCTCGCCCAGCGCGCTGTGAATCAAAAACATTTTGTTTGCGGCAATCTCGCGTGACTTGACAAGCTCCGCGCCCCGTTCCGTGGGAAAGAAATTGACGATATAAAGCTCGTCAAACACTTTTTTGCTGATACGGTTGATGCGCCCCACGCGCTGAATCACGCGCACCGGATTCCAGGGAATATCATAATTGATGACCATCCCGGCGCGGTTAAGGTTGAAGCCCTCCGATATTTTATCCGAGGTCAGCAACAAATCAAAATCATTTTTTTGTTCCGGATATGATGCGTCAAAATTTTGATTGATTTGACGAATTTTTGACGATGTCAAATCACCGGCTACAACCAGCATCCGTTCGCCGAAGTGTTTCGACAATTCCTTTTTCAAGTATAAAACCGTATCGACATATTCCGAGAAAATAATGATTTTGCGCGGGGGTTCTCCCAATGCCGGATTCTGCGCAAGGTGTCGTTTGACGTTTTCAACTAAACGGGCCGTTTTGGGGTCGTTTTTGACCAAATCCAACTGATTCAACTCATTGAGGATTTCATCAAATAAATCCAAATCGGATTGAATATCTCCTACAAACTTTTCGCGTTCTTTGAAATCCTTTAATCGATAACGTTCATGATTTTTGGGATATTCGCCTCGGTTGATGCGCTCATCATATTCCTGTAATTGCCTCTCAATTTCTTCGATATCGTCTTCGTATATCCTTTCGAGCAAGTCCCTGTCCAAAATATACTCTTGCGTTTTTTCAATGAATGCCTGAGCGATTCCCGTAATCTTTTTGAAATTTTTAATGCTCTGTTCAAAAGCGCCAAACGAACTTTCAAAGCGTTTCACCAGCATGCGCCGCATAAAATCAAACAAATTGCGCTGTTGAGTATATTGCCGGTTGCCCTTTTCATCTAGTTTTTCAATATTGCCCTCTTTGTATTCAAACGGCCGGTAAATCGCGCCTTGAAAACGACCACCGTTATCTATATCGCCAAAATACTGTTCAATAACCCGGCTGTAAAATTCCGATTGCTCTTTGGATAATTCGTAAAACGATTCCTGGGGATCAGCGCATTTCGAGAGCTGCTTTACTTCATCTTTATAGTACGGATTGCCTATGAGATCCAATCGGTTGCGACGAATCGTAACGGGCTCGATGACATTTCGAATCTGTTTTGCGAGATAACGCGAGCGCTGGGTTACGTTTATCATATCAACTTTGTCTTCGCCGAAAAGCCCCTTGTAATGGTTTTGCGCCCTTGTGCGTTTCTTTTCGTCGGGAGAGTTATGATATTTTTTGATGTACCCCAAACGGTCAAAGATACCTTTGAATCCCCTGAACTGATCCACCAGATTGCTGTCCAGCGTGATGGTTGATTGCTTGGGCATAATAAACAAACTAAGCAGGGACAAAATGTCCGCCGGTCTGTTGTTGAAGGGCGTTGCCGTCAGCAAAATGACCTTTTTGTTGCGACAAATATTCTTCAGCACATCATAGGCTTGGGTATCCTGATTGCGAAAGCGATGCGCTTCATCAACAATAACGACCTCAATATCATCCAGTTTTTTGACAAACTCCAGCGTGTTTTCCAAATCACCGAGAGAGCGGACTTCCCAATCGTGCAACTTGAATTGTTCAACATACATTCTCCAGCCGGACGTCAAATTTTGATCCCCCATAATGCCCGGCGGACAAATCACAATGCCGCGTTTATTGAGCTGTTTGGCCACGGCACAGGCAATGATGGTTTTGCCCAAACCGACAACGTCGGCAATAATGACACCGTTATAATCATCAATAATTTTCAACGCCTGTTTCATGGCATCGAGCTGATACTGATAAGGCTTGTAGCCATTTTTTTCCATGAGAGAGATAATTGAATCACCCACTTTTTTCTGATCAACGTCATCAAGATAGGTCTTTAAAATCAGACCAAAGGCTTCAAAAGGAGAAATTTCTTTGATGAGTGTTTCTTTTTCTATAAGTTCAATCAGTCTCTTTTTTGTTTCTTCATGTTCGGTAATCGTAGTGGCCTGACTCCAAAGATGATCAAAATACTCCTCGGCATCCTCGAAACCGTAATCGCTGATTTCCACATTGAACTCATTTTGAGTGGAAAGCCCCGCCTGCGTCAGATTGCTGGAACCGGTGATGAACAAGGTGTTTTTCCCGACCTGATCCTGCTTTAACTTGAAAATGTACAATTTGGCGTGATTGGGTTCGTATGTTTTGCGAATGATGAGCTTGTCGTTTTTAATCAAGTCAACAAAATATCGAACCTGCTGATAAAATTCTTCGGTATCGAAATATTCGGTATTGAGCGATTTTTTAATGGATTCAAAAAATTTATACGCTTTTTCTTCATCCGACAAAGGATCGGCTTCGGCATATTCTATCAGGCCACGATTTAAACGATCAACGTTCAGGCCGACCAGAACTTTTAACGAAACATCAGGATTCTTTTGAAGCGCGGAATAAAGTTCGCGGATGCCGGAAAAATAAAAAAAGCCGACGAGGAATTTTAACTCATCGCTTTTAGCGATTAATTCGACTAGGCGTTTTTTTAGATCGCTTTTTCTGCTGTTAGTAATAAAATTCGCCATGAACAGGAAACTCTTTGCAATTTATTATGGTTATGAATAATACAATCTATTGAAAATATTGCAAGAAAAAGTCTCGCAAATTTTATTTATCGTGCCACTTTACCTCCCCCTATTTCGTGTTTGACACAATTTTTTACATGACCATTTCACGCAAATGCGGCCGCAAAATTAGCCGACAAAGACTGCGGTATTTTTCAAATGCTCATCGAGATGATGCCATTCTTCAGGCAAAAGGTCGGGCAAGGTGTGGGCGTAATATTGTTCGATCATGAAATCACCCTTTAATAGTGGCGATAAAAAGTTTCATGATGAGGATAAATTTTGTTGTGAGCGCTTTTAATTAAATATCTCTATCCCCTTGACGTTCTGCGCAAGAGGAGGGATGTTTTGGTAGTCCCACGGGGACTTGAACCCCGGTTTCCGGCGTGAGAGGCCAGCGTCCTAACCACTAGACGATGGGACCATGTGGAAAAAATGTTCGGTATGACTATTTAATCCCCGGCGAAAAGTCAAGCAAAACCGCTTTGCTCTTTGTTTACGCGCATCATTTATTTGCCGTAATCCAGGCGGCGGCATCCCTGATTCTTTTGACGACGCGTTCTTTGCCCAGCGTGACCATCACTTCATCAATGCCGGGGCTGACCGCTTTGCCGGTGAGCGCCACGCGCAGCGGCTGGGCGATAATTTTTAGTTTTATTCCTTTTTCCTGCGCGTACTCTTTAAGAAATTCTTCAATTCCTTCCCTAGTAAAATTTTCCACGGCGGGAATCTTTTGGGCGATTTCCTTTAGGTAGACAGCCGCCTCCGGCAGCAGAAACTTCTGCGCCGCCTCCGGCTCGTAATCAAGTTTATCGGCAAAATAAAAATCAGCGGCGGCGGCCATTTCCGCCAACGTTCTCGATCTCGTCTGCAAATCAAGGATGACCTTTTTTACAAATTCCGCGTCCTTTCCCACAGCAGGAGCAGGCCAAAAATCCTTCATTAGATCGAGGAGTTTTTCCGGCGCGGACTGCCGGATATAATGGGCATTGAGCCAAAGCAGTTTTTCCGGATTAAAAACGGCGGGTGATTTGCCCACCGCTTCCAGCGAAAAAACATCTACCAATTCCTGCAGAGAAAAAATTTCCTGATCGCCGTGCGCCCACCCCAAGCGCACCAGATAATTGACCAGCGCCTCCGGCAGATAACCCATTTCCTTATACGCCATGACGGAAGTCGCCCCGTGGCGTTTGCTGAGCCTTGTCTTATCCGCGCCCAGAATCATCGGCACGTGCGCGAATTTCGGCACGTCAAACCCCAGCGCCTGATAAAGCAGGATTTGGCGCGGCGTGTTGTTGACATGGTCATCGCCACGGATGACATGCGTGATGTTCATCAGGGCGTCATCGACCACCACGGCAAAATTGTAGGTCGGGTAGCCGTCGGCACGCTCGATAATCAGATCATCGAGCTCTTCATTGTTGAAGCTGATATTGCCCTTGATCAGGTCTTCCACTATCGTCACGCCGGTTTGCGCGCCGCGGAAGCGCACCACAGAACCGGCGGTTTTCCCCAGATTCTTTTCGCGGCAGGTTCCGTCATATTTGGGCTTTTTACCCGCGGCGAGGGCCTGCTTTCTTTTTTCTTCCAGTGCTTCCGGCGTGCAGGTGCAGTAGTAGGCCTTGCCCTCTTGGATGAGCTTCTGCACCATCTCCCGGTGCAAGCTAACCCGTTCGGCTTGAAAATATGGCCCTTCGTCCCAGTTTAAGCCCAGCCAGGTCATGGCATCTAAAATCGCCTTGGTGGATTCCTCGGTGGAGCGCGCCTGATCCGTGTCTTCAACGCGTAAAACAAACTTGCCGCCCTGATGGCGCGTAAAAAGCCAGTTAAAAAGAGCGGTGCGCGCCCCGCCGATGTGCAGAAAGCCCGTGGGTGAAGGCGCGAAGCGCGTGCGAACATTTATCATTGAGTTATTTCCCATATTTACTGATGGTTTATAAGATTGCCCGCCAGCGTTTGTCAAGGGGACAATTGGCTTAAAACCGTAAATTATTCTTGACAATATGGGGGTTTTATAATTAAGTTTCGCGCTTAATACGCTTAAGGCAAAAGTTTGACAAATCACAATGATTTCGACGACTAACTCTTTGAAAATTAATGTAGTTACGATTCCTGACGAGGGGCTGAACTTTGTCTTTGCGGAAGGCAAGGACTGGTTCAGGCAATGCTTTCAGGAAGGCGAAAACCCCGATTTTGAGGTGCAAAAGGCCGATGTGAGCTGCCTAATCACCAAGACATCAGGCACTGTTTTCATCAGGGGAAAAATTGACGCCATAATTAACATCAATTGCAGCCGGTGCCTCGAGGAAGCAAAGCTGCCGCTTGCCGCTGATTTCACCTACACGTTGATTCCGGATAAACCTGAGCTTAAAGAAGACATGGAACTTACGCAAGAAGAGCTGGAAATCAGTCATTATCATGGTGATTTTATCGATCTGGCGCCGATTATCTGCGAGCAGATAATCCTGCAAATACCGATCAAGGCCCTCTGCAGTGAACAGTGCAAAGGATTGTGCCCGCAATGCGGCACGAACCTGAATTATGACAAATGTGCTTGCCCCAGTAGCTGCATGGACAGCCGTATGGCCGTATTGAAAAATTTTAAAATAAATAATTAACAAAAGAGGATAAATAAAATGCCAAATCCAGTAAAACGACATTCCAAAACCAGGCGCAATACCAGAAGAGCGCACGACTTTTTAACGCCGGATAATCTTTCCGTCTGCCCGCAGTGCAGCCAGCCCAAACTGCCGCATCGCGTTTGCCCGACCTGCGGCATCTACCGCGGACGGGATTACAAGAAACCGGAAAAGGCCGCGGCAAAAAGTTAAGGAAAATTCGCGCAAAAACAGGTAAAGACAATCAATATCTGTATAATTTTTTCAGTAATATAATAGAACGGAGGAGGATTCTTACATGACTTTAGAAGAACGAGTTATCAAACTGGTAATGGAGCAGTTGGATGTTACCAAGGAGGAATGCGTTCCGGAAGCTTCTTTTATCGATGATCTCGGAGCGGATTCGCTTGACCTTGTCGAACTGATTATGGAAATGGAAGAAGCGTTCGGCATTGAAATCGCGGACGAAGAGCTGGAAAAAATCCGCACCATTAAAGATGTCATCGACTTCTTGAAAAGCAAAAACGTTAACTAAGCAAATTTAGGGTGGCAGTTGATGAAAAGGCGTGTTGTAGTCACGGGCATGGGCGCGCTGACGCCGCTGGGCAATTCCGTGAGCGAAACATGGGAGGCGGCAATTGCCGGAAAATCGGGCATCGGGCCGATAACCAAATTCGACAGCGCCGCCTATAAATCGCGCATCGCGGGTGAAATCAAGAATTTCGACCCGTTGCAGTACGTGGATAAACAGGAAGTCCGACGCTACGACGACTTTATTTTATACGCCCTGGCCGCATCCGAAATGGCGATGCAAGACGCCGCCCTTAAAATAAGCCCGGAATTTGCCGAACGCGCCGGGGTGATTATCGGCTCCGGTATCGGCGGCATTTCCACAATGGAGAGCGAAACAAGAGTATTGTTTAACTCGGGCCCGCGCAAGATTTCTCCTTTTGCCATTCCCGCGATTATCGCCAATTTAGGCTCAGGCCACGTGTCGATACGCTTCGGCGCCAAAGGCCCGATCAATTGTACGGTTACCGCCTGCGCCGCGGGCACGTCAGCCATCGGCGACGCCTATAAAACCATTGCCTACGGGGACGCGGACGTCATGATTACCGGCGGGGTCGACGCGGCAATCACTCCTCTGGGAGTCGGCGGTTTTGGCGCCATGCGCGCGCTTTCGACCAGAAACGATGAGCCGCAAAAGGCCAGCCGCCCGTTTGATAAAGATCGCGACGGCTTTGTCATCGGCGAAGGAGCGGGGATAATCATTCTGGAAGAATTATCCTTCGCGCAAAACAGAGGAGCGCGCATTTACGCGGAAGTTGGCGGCTATGGCTGTTCTTCCGACGCTTTCCACATGGCCGCGCCGCCGCCCGGCCATGAAGGAGCCGTGCGCAGCATGCAGGCCGCGCTCAAAGACGCGGGCTTGAAGCCATCCGACATTGACTATATCAACGCGCACGGAACATCGACGCCACTCAATGATTTATACGAAACCCAGGCCATCAAAACATTATTTGGCGAGCATGTAAAAAAACTGATGGTCAGCTCCACCAAATCAATGACCGGACACATGCTGGGCGGCACGGGCGGAGTCGAAGCTATTTTTTCCGTATTAGCCATAAAAAACGGGGTCATTCCCCCGACGATAAATCTCGAAAATCCAGATGAGGAATGCAATCTGGACTATGTTCCCAACACCGCGCGGCAGGCGCAGATCAACACAGCCATGTCCAATAGTTTCGGTTTCGGCGGCGTAAATGCCGTTGCCGTATTTAAGAAATATTCCCCCTGAAATTCTTCAGCGCGAAGAGAGGATAAATTTTCATCATGTCTTTTTTAGAAAAAACGGACCCGGAAATCAATCGGGCCATCAAAGCGGAAACGCGCCGTCAGGCCCAGAATATTGAGCTTATCGCCTCGGAGAATTTCGTCAGCGAGGCGGTGTTGGAAGCGCAGGGCTGTATCATGACCAACAAATACGCCGAGGGATATCCCGGCAACCGTTATTACGGCGGCTGTGAATTCGTCGATGTTGCGGAAAACCTGGCCATTGAGCGCTGCAAAAAACTTTTCGGCGCGGAGCATGCCAACGTCCAGCCTCATTCCGGCACACAGGCGAACATGGCCGTGTATTTCGCCGCCGTGCAGCCGGGCGACACGGTGCTGGGAATGAATCTTTCGCACGGCGGACACCTGTCGCACGGCAGCCTCGCCAATTTTTCCGGAAAATTTTACAAAATCGTCGCCTATGGCGTGAACCGCGAGACGGAAACCATTGACTATGATGAAGTAAAAAAAGTGGCGCAGGAGCACAAACCCAAGCTCATCGTGGTGGGCGCGAGCGCCTACCCGCGGACAATCGATTTTGAAAAATTCCGCAAAGTGGCCGATGAAGTCGGCGCGGTAATCATGGCGGATATCGCGCATATCGCGGGACTGGTGGCGGCAGGCCTTCATCCTTCGCCCATTCCCGTCTGCGAATACGTGACTTCGACCACGCACAAAACGCTGCGCGGGCCGCGCGGCGGCATTATTATGTGCAAGCAGGATTATGCCAAGACGCTCAACAGCCGCGTTTTTCCCGGCTCACAGGGAGGTCCGCTCATGCATATAATCGCGGCAAAGGCTGTGGCGTTTCAGGAAGCGCTCAGGCCGGAATTCAAGGAATACCAAAAACAGATTATTAAAAACGCCCAGGCAATGGCGGACGAATTGAAAAATCAGGGCTTGCGTCTTGTCTCCGGCGGGACGGACAATCACCTGATGCTGGTGGATCTCACCACCACGGGCGTCACGGGCAAGGAAGCGCAGGACGCGCTCGACCGCGCGCACATCACCGTCAATAAAAACGGCATTCCTTTCGACACCAAGGGCCCGCAGATAACCAGCGGCATCCGCATCGGCACGCCCGCGGTGACGACAAGAGGAATGAAAGAAAAAGAAATGCGCGAAATCGCTTCTTTAATCGCCGAAGTAATCAAGAATATTAATAACGAAGCGAAAATCAAGGCGGTCGCCGAAAAAGTAAATGGCATCTGCTCGCGGTTTCCTCTTTACCAGCATAGAATTTAAGGCCCGGATTTATTCAGCCCCGAAAGAGCGTGGCAGCGATGGCCGTAAAAAAAACACCCGCAGAAGATTCGGAAAAAAAAATCAGGACAAGACCGGATTGGGACACCTACTTCCTTGATATCGTGGAGCTGGTTTCCCGCCGCAGCACCTGCCTGCGCCGCGCGGTGGGAGCCGCGCTGGTGCGCGATAAAAGAATTTTGGCCACCGGCTATAACGGCGCGCCTTCCAAGCTCAAGCATTGTCTGGAAATCGGCTGCCTGCGCGAAAAGCTCAATGTGCCTTCCGGCGAGCGTCACGAATTGTGCCGCGGCCTGCACGCGGAACAAAACGCCATCATTCAGGCCGCTTTTCACGGGGTGAGCGCCAGCGGCTCGACGCTGTATTGCACCAACCATCCGTGCGTGATTTGCGCGAAGATGATCATCAACGCCGGCGTGACGCGCATCGTCGTCAGTGACGGCTACCGCGATGAACTGGCGGCGCAGATGCTCAAGGAAGCGGGAATAGAAGTTACGCAACTTTGATTTTTTAAAAGGCATCAAAACATGAAGTGTCCATTTTGCGGTCACGGAGAAAATAAAGTTATCGATTCGCGCATCAGCAAGGACGGCAAAGCCATCCGCAGGCGACGGGAGTGCCTGGCGTGCGAAAAACGCTTTACCACCTACGAATACGTGGAAGATATTCTGCCCATGGTGGTGAAAAAAGACGGGCGGCGCGAACCCTTTGACCGGATGAAAATCCGCAACGGCGTGATGAAAGCCTGCGAGAAGCGCCCCATCAGCATGGAAGCGATGGAAAAAATAGTGGATGTCGTCGAGCAGACTTGCCAGGAATTTCAGGGCGAAGAAATCCCCTCCACCGTCATCGGCGAAAAAGTCATGGCGGAATTGAAGAAACTCGACGGTGTGGCTTACGTGAGATTTGCCTCGGTCTACCGGCAGTTCCGCGATGTGGGGGAATTTATGACGGAACTGAAAGATTTGTTAAACAAAGAGAAAAAGTGATTATGTTTACAGGAATCATTGAGGGCTTGGGAAAAATAAAAAGCCTGGCCAGAAAAGGCGCGGATGCTGTTTTGGAAATCGATGCCGCAATTGACATGTCCGATGTGGCCTTGGGCGACAGCATTGCCGTCAACGGGGCGTGTCTTACCGTCACCGCAAAAAAGCAGAATGTTTTTCACGCCGATGTTTCCGCCGAAACACTGGATAAAACCACGCTGAAACACCTGCATCCGGGCGAGCAGGTTAACCTGGAAAAATCGCTGCGCGCCGGGGGGTATTTAGGCGGTCATTTTGTGCTTGGGCACGTGGACAAAACGGGCCGCATTCTTGCCAAAACGCAGAAGTCCGGCTCGGTCATTTTTGCCGTTTCGGCAGACGAAACCCTCGCGCGTTATATCGTGGAAAAAGGTTCGATCGCCATTGACGGGATCAGCCTCACCGTAAACAAAGTTGAAAAGGGCAAATTTTATGTTAATATAATTCCTCACACTGCGGAAAAAACCACGTTGCTTACCAAAAAGGAGGGGGATCTGGTCAATATTGAAACGGACATTTTGGGCAAATACGTGGAAAAACTGTTGCAATCACCGCGAGGAATAGATAATAATTTTCTGGAGAAGCACGGCTTCAAATAAAATAAGGCAAAAAAATGGCAATCAGCAAAATTACGGAAGCAATTGAGGATATCCGCAACGGGAAAATGATTATTCTCGTGGACGATGAAGACCGCGAAAACGAAGGCGATCTGTGCATGGCCGCGCAGTTCGCTTCGGCGGAAACGATTAATTTTATGGCGCGTTACGGGCGGGGTCTTATCTGCCTGACGCTCAGCGAAGATATCGCGGATAAACTGAACCTGAAGCCGATGGTTCAGGACAACAAGGCGCGTTTCGGCACGGCCTTCACCGTTTCCATCGAGGCGCGCGAAGGAGTAACCACAGGAATTTCCGCCGCCGACCGCGCCACAACCATCAAGGCCGCGGTGAATCCCCAAGCCAAAGCCGAAGATCTGGTCAGCCCAGGGCACATTTTCCCTATCCGCGCGCGCCGCGGTGGTGTGCTGGTGCGCACCGGACAAACGGAAGGTTCCGTAGATTTGTGCCGCCTTGCCGGATTGACCCCCGCGGGCGTCATCTGCGAAATAATGAAAGACGACGGAACAATGGCGCGCATGCCGGATCTGGAGGTTTTCGCGCGCGAACATAAACTGAAAATCGTCACCATCGCCGACTTGATTGATTATCGCCTGCAGCATGAATCACTCATCCGCAGAGTCGCCGAAGCAACCATTCCTACTTCTTACGGCGGCGATTTCAAAATCATCGTCTACGAAAACGACGTCGATGACCTGCAGCATATCGCCCTGGTCAAGGGAGAAATCAAAAAAGACGATGAAGTGCTGGTGCGCGTGCATTCGGAATGCCTGACCGGAGACGTCTTCGCCTCCGCCCGCTGCGACTGCGGCGATCAGCTCCATCGCGCCATGGAAATGGTGCAAAAGGAAGGAAAAGGAGTCATCGTCTACATGCGGCAGGAAGGACGCGGCATCGGACTAGTCAACAAAATCAAGGCTTACGCCCTGCAGGAATGCGGCCATGACACGGTGGAAGCGAACATCGCCCTGGGCTTTAAGCCGGATTTGCGCGATTACGGCATCGGCGCGCAGATTCTTGTTGACCTGGGCGTGCATAAAATGCGATTGATGACGAACAATCCCAAGAAAATTGTCGGGTTGGAAGGGTACGGAATCGAAATAACACAAAGAGTTCCGCTGGAGATTCATCCGAACGAAAACAACATAAAGTACATGAAAACCAAACAGGATAAAATGGGACATCTTTTGAAAATATAAAAAAGGATGGTAACTGATCATGCCGAAAATAATTGAAGGAAAAATTGTCGCCAAGGGAATGAAGTTTGGCATCGTGGCCAGCCGTTTCAACGATTTCATCTGCGCCAGACTGATCGACGGGGCGCTGGACGCTCTCACCAGGGCGGGCGCGGAAGAAAAAGATATCGCGATATACAAGGTTCCCGGGGCATTTGAGCTGCCGCTGACCGCAAAAAAACTGGCCAAGTCCAAACGCTACGACGCTGTAATCTGCCTGGGCGCGATTATCCGCGGCGCCACCCCGCATTTTGAATATATCGCCGCCGAAGTTTCCAAGGGCATCGCCAACGTAGGTTTGGAAACGGAAGTGCCGGTGGTTTACGGCGTTTTGACCACCGATTCCATCGAGCAGGCCATTGAGCGCGCGGGCACCAAGGCGGGCAACAAGGGCGCGGACGCGGCCATGACGGCAATCGAAATAGTTGATCTTTACAAAAATATTTAAGCCGCCTTGCGGTCAGTAATTGGATTATTTTGAACAGGACGACATTCATGGCAATTGCAGAGGTGCGGTACTTTTAAATGCGCGGCAGAAGAAAGGCGCGGGAAATCGCCTTGCAGGTTCTTTACAGTCTGAATTTTGTCAATATCGACGTCGACAAGGCGCTCGAACTTTTCTGGGGAAATTTCGCCGCCCCCAAAACAGCCAAAGATTTCGCCGCAACGCTGGTGCACGGCACCTGGGAGCACAAGGAGGAGCTGGATAAACTTATTGCCGGATGCTCCGACAACTGGTCTTTGGGGCGCATGTCCAAGGTCGATATCAGCATTCTGCGGATGGCGTCTTTTGAGTTTCTGTATTGCGATGATATACCGCCCAAAGTTACCATAAACGAAGCGATAGATCTGGGCAAAACTTTCGGTTCGGAAAATTCCGGCTCGTTCATCAACGGCATTCTGGACGCGATTAACCTGAAATTAAACAAGAAATGAAACTGCAATTATCCACAGAACCGGCCGACACCATTAAACAAAAGTGCCTCGTGTTGGGCGTTTTCGCCGACGAAAAACCCCCGCGCGGCATCTGCGGATTTATCGACTGGCGGCTCAACGGCTATATTTCCCGCGAAATTAAACAGGGCAACATCAGCGGCAAACTCGCGGAAAAAATACTCATTCCCGCGCCGCCCCGTCTCAACGCGGAGCTGCTGATGATTTGCGGCATGGGCAACGCGTCAAAATTCACCACGGAACAAATGGAGCGTTTCGCTTATCTCACTATTGAATCGGTCGATAAATTACTGCTTGATGACTTTTCTCTGGAACTGCCTGGTCCGAACCGCGTCAACCTGCCGCTGGCCGATGTGGCTCAGGCGACAGCCCGTGGTTTTTATGATTACCTCGCGCAGGACGCCAAAAAAATCAACAAAATAAAATCCTGCCTGCTCACCGTGCCCGAACAGGCCAAAGAAGCCACCGCCGGCGTCAAAAGTTTCAAAGCAAAAATATAAGATTTTTTACACGGCGCAGATAACCGCCGTCAGCGGGACATGGTGTATTTCTGCTCGTCTTTGGGAACATACCATCTGATGAAGTTATGCCCCAGGCCGATGGGCGCGGGCTCGATGTTGCGGATGCGTTTGCTGATGATAATCAGTTCATCAGGCACGTAAAGGAAAGTGTAGGGCTGGTCTTCCGCGAGTATTTCCTGAAAACGATTGTAATATTTTTTTCTTTGTTTCTGGTCAAAGGTCGAGCGGGCCTTTTCCAGAAGCGTGTCCACTTCCGGATTTTTATAGGAAATGAAATTTAACTCCTGCGGCGCGGTTTTGCTCGAATGCCAGACATCAAACGCGTCCGGATCCAGCGGAATCGTCCAGCCGAGGATGATCGCCTCGAAACGGCGCTTATTGATAAAATCATTGATAAACGCCGCCCATTCCAGAATGCGGATTTTCACGTCAATGCCCACTTCCTTGAGTTGGCGCTGAATAATTTCCGCGCATTTCTGGCGCGTTTCATTGCCCTGATTCGTTATCAGTTCAAAGGTAAAGGGGCGTCCGTCTTTTTCCAGAATTCCGTCTTTGTTTGTTTTTGTCCAGCCGGCGGCGCGCAGAAGTTCACGGGCTTTCTGCGGGTTGTAGTCATATTTTTTTACATTTTCATTATACGCCCAGGTGCCCGGTTTGTAGGGGCCGGTAGCCGGCTTACCCAAACCAAGCAAAACGCCGCTGATGATTTCTTCCTTGTTGATGGCGTAGGAAATGGCCTGGCGCACGCGCTTGTCGGCAAAAAACGGATGCTTCAAGTTGTAGCCCAGATACGTGTAGGCAAAGGCCAGATAGCGGTACTTGTCGAAATTTTGCCGGAACAAATTATTTTCTGTTTGGCGGGTGTATTGCAGCGGCGTGAGCCCCATCATGTCGATATTGCGCGCGCGCAGCTCCAGAAACATTGTGGCTGTGTCGGGAATAATGCGCGTGACCCGACCATCTATGTAGGGACGTCCTTCAAAATAATCGGGATTAGCCACCAGCACGATTTTCTGCCCCGCCACCCATTCCTTGAAGATATACGGCCCGGTGCCGACGGGCCGGCGCGAAAGTTCGCTTTTGGTGATGTCTTTTCCTTCCAGCAGATGCCGCGGCAAAACGGACATTGACCAGCTGATTAAAGCCGGAGCGAAAGGCTTGTCGTAAATAACGCGGAAGGTGTAATCGTCAAGAACTTCTGCTTTTTTCACCTTGAGAAAATCGCCGGCGTAAGCGGTGGGAGTTTTGGGGTCAACCGTAACCTTGTAGGTATAAAGGACATCGCGCGCGGTGAAAGGCTTGCCGTCATGCCATTTGACGCCCTGGCGCAGATGAAAAGTTATTACCAGGCCATTAGGCGATATATTCCAGGATTCGGCCAGATCGCCGATGATGTTCATATTTTTATCGTATTTGACCAGACCGTTGTAAATCAGGCCGGCGATGGTGTGCGAGGGAGAATCGGAAGCAAGAAGCGGAATCAGATTGCTCGCGTCGCCGATATCGCCGCGGACGATAATATCGCCGTAAGCGGGGGGCTTATCCGCGCGCGCGCTTATTTCAACATCAGCCGCCTCCCGGCCGCAAGCGCTCAGGAGAAGCGCTACTAATATTAAAAATATGATTCGCCATAGACACATTGACTTTAATTAGCTTAGCATTTACGCCATTGCAATATAAAAATTATGATTGTAAGATGCGGCTAAGTAAAAACACGGGCAGCGTTTATGGGCGCAAAACAATCAGGCGATGCCGCGCGGGCTAAACCCATTCTGGAATCATTGAAAATGAAGATTGCCGGCGCATGGGATGTGATGGCCGACGCCGTGCGAAATTTCAGCGCCAACGGAGACACCAATCAGGCCGCCGCCGTTTCGCTATATACGATTCTTTCCGCCATCCCTCTTTTTATTCTGACGATTATCGTCGCGGGAAATATTTTCGCTTCTCATCCGGAAATCCAGTTCGACATCATGGACGCGATCCAGGGCTTCAATCCTTATTTTTCCGAAAAGCTCATGGAGCAATTGGGCCATATCGAAAACAAAAAAAACCTGCTGGGCTCTTTGGGTCTTTTGGGTTTGCTGTGGCTGGTCGCCGCTATTTTCGGCGTCATGGAAACGGCGCTCAACATCACTTTTCGTTCCACAAAAAAGCGCAATTACTTCGCCTCAAAACTTCTGGCCATCTCCATGATTCCGCTGGGCTGGACGCTGGGCGCGGCGAGTCTGATTGTCAGCTCCGTTGCCGCCTTCCTTACGGCCCAGCCGTTTATTCTGCCCGGAGGCGTAGAAATATCCCTAACCGCGGCGGGAGGGTTTTTTCTGCGCTATGTGCTTCCTTATATCGCCACCGTTATTTTTTTCTTCTTTCTTTACTGGATAATACCCACGGCCAAAATCCGCCCGCTGGTTCTTTTGGGCGGCAGCGCCCTTTTTGCCTTCCTGATGGAAATAGCCAAGCAGTTATTTGCCTGGTATATCGCCAATTATTCGCGCTACGGGCTGATTTTCGGCACGCTCGAGCCTATTGTCATTCTGGCGCTCTGGGTTTTTTACGCGGCGCTGATATTCCTGTTCTGCGCGGAGCTGATGGCTTCTTATCAGCGCCGCGACATGCTGCTTTTGGAGCGCGCGATGCTCAAACCGCACAAGATTCATCTAAAGATTGATGAGCGGCTTTTCAAAAAATTCGGGCGCGCCTATCCGCGGGGCAAAATTATTTTTAACGAAGGCGATAAAGGCAATGAAATGTTCTACATTCTTTCCGGACGCGTCCGCCTGGAAAAAAATGCAGGCCAGGTGAAAAAAACGCTTATGGAAATGGGACAAGGCCAGTATTTTGGTGAAATGGCCACATTAATTGACGCGCCGCGCACCGCTTCGGCCCAAGCTCTAGAAGACAGCAACCTCGCGGTTATCGACAGTAACACTTTCAGCACGTTGCTCAAAGAAAGCCATCAGACCGGCATTTTCATGCTGAAGGAATTTTCCCAGCGTCTGAAAAACACCAATGAATCCCTGGAAGAAATGACCAATCTTTGGATTCGCCTGATCGTTATTTTATACTTCATGGAAAATCCCGCAACATCTCTGAATGACGCGCTGCCGAAACTGGCTGAAATTGCTAAAAAACTACCGGAAGAAATAAATGATGTTATAAATGATCTATCACACCGCGGCATTCTGGAACTAAAAGAAAACCGCCCGCCACAGGTCGCGCGGGATAAAATCTGGACGATATTGGACGAAAGGATAATAAAGACAAGCGCTTATTAAGCGAGTAGAAACTAACTTTATTAAATATTTTATGATCTAATTAATAAATCATGTCATATAATATGGCTGATCAATTGCTGAAAGATATAATTATTTAATAACACGCATTATTTTCGAGGAGGTCATATATGAATAAAGGATTATTTCTCTTGCTTTTCATCTTTCTCTTCGCGGGGTGTGCGTCAATTCCTACCAGTGCCACGGTTAGCGACAAAATTCCTATCTCAGATAGAGGGCATAAAATACCAAAAATAATCGGCCTTTACATACCGGAAAAAGCAAAAACATATGTAGCCAAGCAGTTTGTGCGCAAAGACGCCGGGATGTCGAAAGACGGACTTGTCTTTACTCTGGATTTTGGCCGAAATTTTGAAGCCAACGCAAAAAATTCTCTGGGCAAAATATTCTTAGATGTTGTGCCGCTTGCTAATGATGATAAAAGCAAGTATTCTCATGTAATACAGATTGATATTGATGATCGTACTAATTTCGACATCGGAATATTTGCCTTTTCGGAAAAAACAGTCAATCTCTACATGCGTTGCAAGCTTTTTAGCGCATCCGGGAAATTACTATGGGAAGAGACATTCGATTCCGCGGCTTCGCGAACCAACATTAAAGGTATTCTTGCCGGTGGCGGCATATTAATTGGCGGAATATGGGGAACCTACGCGCGTCAGGCGGGTTTGGATAAATTACAGGAAGCTGCTGAAGAAAGTTTATGGGCAAATCTTGAAATGCTGAACACGCGTATGTTGGAAAATAAAGCTTTGTTCAAATAAAGTAGAGTATTTTCCTTTTGATTTATCGCGAGATCAAGTAAAATCAGCTTATAAGCTGATAATAATACCCGGCGTCTATTAATTTTTTATACACAGTGCGACATTGTCCGATTCACAACATGGATGTCCGGAACAAACATAAAAACGGGAAATAGGTGTTTGCATGAAAAACATGACGAGAAGAGAACTTCTCTCCATGACGGGAAAGCTGGCTTTGGGGTCCGCAGTGGCGGGAATCGTACCACAATCCCTGCTTGCCAAGGAGCAACAACCTAACATTATCTTCATCCTCACCGATGACCAGAGGTGGGATCATCTGGGTTGCATGGGCCATCCGTTTTTGAAAACCCCGGGTATGGACAGGCTAGCCAGGGAAGGTGTTCATTTCACCAACGCCTTTTGCACCACGTCGCTGTGCAGTCCTTCCCGCGCCAGTTTTCTTACCGGGCAATACGCGCACAATCACGGCGTGAAAGACAACCTAAGCGCGTGGGACGATGAGAAGAACCGGACATTCTTTGATAACCTCAAAGAGGCGGGATACAGAAACGCTTTCATCGGAAAATGGCACATGCCGGGGAAAATGCCTAAAATAAAAAGTCTTGACCGTTTCATCACCTTTGACGCGAGCGGCGGCCAGGGCTACTATTACAACTGTCCGCTCATCATCGATGGGGTGCGGACGGAAAGGCCCGGCAAATATATCACAACAGACCTGACCGACTATGCCATCGAGTTCATCAAAGAAAAAAGCCCCAAACCATTTTGCCTGTATCTTTCCCACAAAGCGGTGCATTCGCCCTGGAGACCACCGAAGGATCTGGATGGCATCTATAAAAATGAAGATCTGTCCTTTCTACCGAAGGAAACTTTCTCTTTTATCAGCCTGCTGAGCGGCAAGGCCATAGAAGGGGCGCCGCCTTTTAAAACTACCGAGCGCAATTATCTCAGGTATTGCGAAAGCCTGACCGCTTTTGACCGCGAGCTGGTGCGGCTTCTTGACGAGCTGGACAGACTGGGCATCACGCAAAACACGGCGGTAGTGCTGGCCAGCGACAACGGCTATTCCTGGGGAGAACACATGGACGTGGGCAAAAGGGAAGCATCAGAGGTTAATCTCCGCATACCTTTCCTTGTCCGTTATCCTAAGGGAATCGTGAACCCCGGCAGAAGGTCCGAAGGCATGGCCCTGAATATCGACCTTGCGCCCACTTTACTTGATCTCGCCGGAGCCGCGCCTAAAAAAGACAGTGACGGTATTTCCCTAAAGCCGGTATTGCTAAACCGGAAGGAAAAGGTTCGTGAATCCTTTCTGTATGAATACTTCAAAGATTACCCCTACAATGTTCCGGAACAATTCGGCGTCCGTACGGAAAGCCACATTTACATGACCTACTGGGGACGCAGAAAAGACGCGATTTTTGACGTGAACAAAGACCCCGGTTACAAAAATAATCTCATCGACACACCCCAAGGAAAGAGCATGCTCCCGGAAATGAAACGGCTGCTTGCTCAACATTTAGGAGGTGCCGGCCATGGAAAATAATTATCGGGGCATCGAAAAAACTACCTTTCTCAAAAGATTTTTCATACCCGCCGGAACGGCCCTTCTGGGATGGCTTGTTTTGCATTTTATCAGCGGGCATTTGGGGTGGATTGAAAATCGCCTGATATACAAAGCTGCCATGAATGTGGTTCATCTGGTTCTTTTTTTCTACCTGCTCTTTAACGGATTTTTTGTCTACCGGGCTATGTTCATGAAAGGGGCAGGCCTGGCAGAACGCGTTGCCGGTTCTTATCTTACTCCCGTCGCTTACGCTATCAAGGAAATCATCCGCGTCAGCGAATTTTTCACCATCGGGGAATCATTTTTTTATTGTCTTTTGACCTACCCTGTGCTCGGGCTTTTTGTGTGGCAGGCCGGGCTTTTAGCCGTAAGCGAGATGTTGTGCAGAAAATATTATAAAAAGCGTAATCTCTATGAAGGAAAAGCGGTCACAGCCGCTCCTCTTGTCATATTAATACTTTCAATAATTACCATCTATTTTTTGTTTTTATATGACGATGGCGGAACGGCATTTTACATCTACATGGAAATCTACAAGATGCTGTTTAAATAGTCCTCAACACTAATTAATTATATTAAAATTTAGACATTAGAAGAGGAGTTTGACCATGATATCAAGAAGAAGATTCCTTGTAATGACAGCTCTTGGAAGCGCAGGTGTTGCGTTTGCCGGGTACACGCTCAATGCACGAAATGCGCGTGCAGAATATGAGACTTTGGTGCAACGCACTTGGCACCACTCTAAAGGCGATTTGAGCACCGACCATGCGCGGATGCTCGAGTTTGTCCGCTATGCGACGCTCGCGCCCTCTAGCCACAACACGCAGTGCTGGAAATTCAGAGTCGGAAAGGATTCGATTGCTATTTTTCCCGATTTCCAGCGTCGTTGCCCGGTTGTTGATCCTGACGACCATCACCTTTTCGTGAGCCTCGGTTGCGCCACGGAAAATTTGGTCCAGGCGGCGGCGGCAAACGGGTTTCAAGGAAAATCGGTTTTCAACACTCATGGAGATGAATCAGTTATAATAGCTCTGAAACCTACTAAACCTATTGTTTCTCCATTGTTCGAAGCTATCCCCTTAAGGCAATCAACACGTAGCGAATATGATGGGCGGCAGATATCTTCAACAGAGCTTAAACTTCTGGAAAAAGCCGGCTCCGGCAATGGTATCAATGTTCTTCTGCTGACTGACCGAAAAGCAATGGAGAAAGTAATTGATTTTGTGATTCAGGGGAATACCTCACAGATGCGAGACCAAGCTTTTGTCAAGGAACTCAAGGATTGGATTCGCTTCAATGGGTCTCATGCCGCAAGAACGGGAGATGGTCTATTCTCGGGTTCTTCCGGGAATCCTTCTGTTCCGACATGGCTCGGCAAGCTGATGTTTGATCTGTTTTTCACGGAAGAGGCTGAAAACGATAAATATGCAAAACATATCCGTAGCTCCGCGGGAATCGCGGTGTTTATTTCGGAGCAGGATAATAAAGCCCATTGGGTCGAAACAGGCCGCTCTTTTCAGAGATTTGCTCTGCAAGCCACGGCGCTCGGAATTCGGCATGCGCACTTGAATCAGCCAGTTGAAGTGGCATCTATCCGCCCAGAGTTTGCTAGTTTTTTAGGCATGAAAGGCAAAAGGCCGGATCTTGTGGTTCGCTTCGGCCGCGGGCCGGAAATGCCGCGCTCTTTGCGACGTCCGCTTGAAAATGTTATTTTCGAGCAGCATAAGACATAATGGAAGCGCATTCGTCTTTAAACTTGCAAATTTACTAAGCGAATAAAAATTACCAGCTACCTGTCACACGGCTACGGCAGACCAAGCAAGGCAAGGTCGCTGAAACATTGCGTTAATAAAAAATTTATGGCTGAAAAAAAGATTTGGGAAACGTTTTTTGACGCACACGCGCCGATTTACGATGAAAACGTATTTACAAAAAACACTCTTAAAGAAGTTGACTTTTTGATCGAAGAATTCGCGCTCAAACCCGGCGCGGCGATTCTGGATGTCGGCTGCGGCACGGGCAGGCATGCCGTGGAACTGGCCCGGCGCGGCTATAAAGTCACGGGTATTGATCTCTCCGCCGAAATGCTCAAAGAAGCGCGGGAAAAAGCAAAGTCCGCGGGCGTCAAAGTAAATTTCATCCGCGCCGACGCGACTGATTTTACACTACCTGCCAAATTCGACGCGGCGATTTGCCTGTGCGAGGGCTCATTTGGGCTCTTGGGCCACCGGGATGACCCGATTAATCAGCCGCTGGCCATCCTTGCCAATATTTCCAGAAGTCTCAAAAAAAACGCGAAAGCCATTTTAACAATGCTCAACGCCACTTTTATGATCCGCAGATTTACCAATCAGGACGTGGCCGAAGGCCGCTTCAATCCGCTGACGATGGAAGAGGCATCGGAATTACCGCCGCGGGAAGGGATGCCTCCCATAAAAATGCGCGAACGGGCTTTTGTCCCCACGGAACTTACCTTGTTATGCCGCCTCGCGGGACTAAACGTGCTCAACATCTGGGGCGGCACCGCGGGAAACTGGGGTCGAAGAAATATAGATCTCGACGAGATAGAGCTGATGCTCGTGGCGCAAAAAGTCTCCGAACCGAGAAGACTCTAAATATGTTCTGATAGTAAATCTCTAATAAATACATGATCTGTTTACAGCTTGTAGACAACTTATAATTTAAAAATAATCAAAAGTTGTCAACTCTGCATGGAGAAAAAAGGCGCGTGGTTGGATGTGAAAAACTCCGGCATACGCCTGATAATCGGCGCCACGGCCGGATGCTTTTTGAAAGTCTTCTCCAGAAAATTGCGCGCAGCCTGGCGATCCCAGCCCGCGGGATGGTGAAAACTGCTGTATAAAGACAAATCTCCTTCATAAAATTTATCCGTTTGCAGATTTTGCGCCTCGGCGCTGGCGATGGGCAGGTTAAAAATTGCCAGATTCAAAAAAGCAATGCAGTCGCTGTGCGCGACGGTAAAATCCATGGTTTTTCGCGCGTTTGCTTCAAATTCCTGTGGCGTGCCGAAAAGCAGATAAACATATACGGCAATGCCCGCTTTTTTGAGCGAAAGCAGAGCAGCTGACGCATCCGTTAAATTTATTCCTTTATTTAATTTATCCAAAACGTCCTGATCGCCCGATTCAATGCCCAGTTTAAGCATCACGCAGCCGCTTTTTTTGAGCGCCAGGCAAAAATCTTCATCGGCAAGCTCATTGCTTATGCGCGCGAAACCATACCATGGCGCGCCCGGCGGATACTGCGCGAGGTTTTTCAACATAGCGGGCGAAAGCGCGTTATCCAGAAAATGCACCAGAACCGGCTGATATTTTTCGAGAAGTTGCGCCAATTCCTGATTTACCTGCGCTAATGATAAGGGCAGATACGGATTAACTTCCGCGCGCTCCGGGCAAAAGGCGCAGCCGCGCCAGTAGCAGCCGCGCGAGGCGCTGTATGGCAGGATAAAGCCTGGGGAAAGATAAAGTCGCGCGGAAAAATCATCATAGTCAGGGGCGCAATTAATTTTTTTATTTTCGACACCCAAGAGCTCCAACAATTTTTCTTCACCCGCTCCGGCAATCATTTCATCAACTAAGCCCGCAAATTTATCTTTACGCATGCCAAGCGCCGCCCACGAAGTAACAAGCGAGCCGCCCAGGACGATTTTCAGCCGCGGATTGAAATTCTTGATAAAACCGATCATGGCGAAAGCGCAAAGCGCCTGGCTCAAATAATTCACGGAAAAACCGATATAATCAGGATCTTCCTGAAAAAGCCCTAAAAGACGCGCGGAAAAATAAGGATAAAAGGGGTTGTTGTCCGGCATCTGCGCCGCGCGCAGCAAATCGGCGCTTTTCACCGGCGTCAGCATGTTATTGGTAAAATCGGAAAGCGTGAGATTTACGCCATAGGGTTTGCCGGCCAATTGCAGAACACGATTTACATCCTGCGCGGCTCGCGAATACCGGCTTTTGTTTTTATAAGTTTCGATATTCCGTAGTGCGGCAATGTTCGTTTCCAGATTTTCACACACTCGCCTGCTCCATTTGTCCGGCCATTCATTCTCAACCTCGGTTTGACCCAGCAAAAAATGTATCCCTTCGGCATTGGCGTCGATTACCTGATAGCTGATATTGTTGGCTTTCAAACAACCGGCGAGCTTGGCAATACCCGCGGGCGGCTCGGAAGGTTTCACTACCGGAGGATTGATTAAAACAACTTTGGGATTTTCCGACATGCTCATTTATCCTATCTATTAAACCGTTTATTATTTTATCAGGGCTGAGACAAGATTATTTTTTGATTAAATTTAGCTTCTTGACAGCCGCCGGTCTTTACGCAATAGTCCTGGCGTCAGAAGAACAACAATCGCGTTTTACGGAAATTACCGACAAACCCGGGGAGGTTTTATATGGATCCGAAAAAAAGAGGCTTAATCATCGTTATTGCCGCTATAATATTGCTGGCTTTGATCGCGGTGGTTTACTACTATTCCAAGTACAATCAGTTCAAAAGGGCGGGCATCGAAATCAAAAGCGCCTGGGCGCAGGTGGAAAATCAACTGCAGCGCCGTTATGACTTGATTCCCAATCTGGTGGAAACGGTCAAAGGATACGCCAAGCAGGAAAGAGAGGTGCTTATCGAAGTAACCAAAGCGCGCGCCAGAGTGGGCGGCGCGGGCAGCGTGCCCGAAAAAATCGCCGCCAACAATGATTTATCCAGCGCCTTGAGCAGACTGCTGGTGGTTATTGAGAAATACCCGGAGCTGAAATCAAACGAGAATTTTCTGCGCCTGCAGGATGAACTGGCCGGCACGGAAAACAGAATTGCCGTGGAAAGGATGAGGTATAACCAGAAAGTGGAGGCATACAATAAGGCTATCGCCGTGGTTCCTGGTTCCATTATTGCTAAACGCGAAGGCTTTAAGGAAGAACCATTCTTTGAAGCGGTCAAGGAAGCGCAAACCGGCCCGCCGCAGGTAAAATTTTAAACGATAAATATTTCCACAAATAAACAGCCTAGGGCTTTAATAACTAAGTCCTAGGCTGTTTATCTCTCTCTATATATAACAAATCCGATCATTTTTTTACTGTCATTGCGAACTTCGCTTTATCGAAGTGAAACAATCTCTGCGATCGCTTCGCTTAGCTCGCGATGACAGACCTTTTTGTCATTGCGAGAAACGAAGTGACGAAGCAATCTCTTTTTTATCTTGAAATCAACTTGTCGCATTGTACGCGCTTCGCCATGACAAATTAACATTCATTTTCGTAATACGCGGTCTGCCAAACACCGTTTTCGCTGGTGATACGCGAAGGGTTTTTTGTGTCGCCAGGCCTTTTGTAATCGGCAATGTTGTATTCGGGGTCGTGAGGCAGCAATAAATACTTGCCGGCGAGTTGCGGCAGGATCGGGTAAATATCCTTCTTTGCTGTCGCCGCAAAAAGCTTGTCAATGCTTTCAAACGCGGACAGCTCCTCAATTGTTTTTAGCGTGGGCGGCATCAGCACAATTTCTTTTTTGCTGTGCATTTCCAGAGCTTTTTTGGGCGCAACCCACAGCGATTCGGTAAGTTCCGTCGCGTCCGCCACGGGCCTTTGTTCGGGCGGGAGCTTAGCCAGAAAAAAACGCGTGTCGAATCTCATTTTTTCAAAATCCGGCGTAATCCAGTGCGCGTAAGGCAAAAGAACCTCGGGAAAAAATAAAATGCCCTCTTCGCGGGCAATATCAACAAGCGTTATTTCAGAAGCGTAGAGCCGACGGCGATGCTCAGTATATCGCGCTCTTATGTTTTTATCATGGAAAGAAACAAATTCACCGGAGGCGCTGCCGCCCAAAAGAATTCCCACTTCTTCGAAAGTTTCCCGTATAGCGGCGACGAAAAAACCTAGCGCTTCTGCCTCGGACAGATTATCTTCCTGCAAAATTCCGGAGGGATTAAACCCGGGGCCCTTTTTAAGATAACTTTTCATTTCAGGTGATTTATCATGGTTTTCCACCTGGCCGCCGGGAAAAACATAGGCGCCCGCCATAAAGGACTGCTTATGGTGGCGACGCGCCAGAAACAGTTTCCAGCCGGCGCTTTCGGAGGGCCGCACCAAAATCACCGTGGCCGCGCTTTTAAATACTGTCTTGTCTCCTGTCGAATACATTTGCGTTTCCAAAATCAGCGATCACTCTTATAGCAATAATTTCCCTGAAAAGAAAAGAAAATAAAAGGCGCGCCTCTCACCGCCGGTAAGATGCCGCGCCTTAAATATAATATTTGCCGGTAGCCGCTATTTAGCGGGCGTTAAAACAAGTTTGTATTCCTCGTCCTGACCTTGCTCAGTTTTCACTTCATATTTTTTCGACTGCGCCATTCTCGATACGTTTTCCCGGGCCGCTTCGCTGTCGAGCAATACATTGATTGTTTCCTTTGGATTTTTTTCCATCGCCTCTTTTGTCCTGATTACCGGCACAGGGCAACCAAGGCCTCGCACATCCACTTCAATCATGATCTTTTCCTTTTTTTTTTTAATTATGATTCAGCGCTCGCGGAATTGCCGCGATGATTTCCCGCACTTTTGTCGCCGGCTTTGCCTGCACGAGTTGTCCCGCTTTTCTGTTGGCTTTCAGCGCCTTCATAGCCGCGTCAAGATGCGTCAGGCCGGCATCAACGAAAGCGCCGATCATGCCGCTGATTGTGTCGCCCGTGCCGCCGATAGCTTCGAGCGCGGGCAAATCCGGCTCGGAAAGCGTAAATTTCACTTTTCCTTCCTGGATGACATGGTCCGTCGCGCCTTTTATTACCACGGTTTTCGCCATGCTTTTCTGCCGGAAAGCCGCCGCGATCAAGTCATCGGCACAAGCGATATCCGCCCGGAATAAATGACGGCTGATGTAGGCCGGATGAATCGCGTCAGGATCGGCCAGAAATTCCATCTCGGAAAGATCAGGCGTAAAGATATCGAACTGGCCCGCCAACCCGGCGGCTTTGGCGGCATACATAGAAGAGGCATCCGCCATCATCACCGGTTTTTTGCCGCATTTGTCCGCGGCCGCGCAAACCTGCTTCATCAATCCCATCACGGGCAGGATGTAATGCATCAGCAGAATATCGGGGCTTAGTTGTGGCAGATTGTTGCTCAAATAATCGTAAAGCAGGCGGCTACCCTTGCCGCTGCCTGTATCGCCGGCAAAAACCGCGTGCGGCGCGGCGCTCCCGCAGTGCTTTGCGACAACACAAGCCGCGCTGGCGAGCGCCGCTGTGCCCTGCGTGCAGGGTATTTCCGTATTGCCGACGGCCAATCTGCTGCCGTCGAAGCTGACTTCGCCCATCACCAAAGAGGCACCTGCCTGAGGAATTGTTCCGCAAATTAGGAGCATCTCAGATTTCCTCCTTATTGAAGATTTCCGCGGCTTCCACAAAAGCCCGATCCAGCATCAACGCGCAGAGGGTATGGCCGTTTTCCTTAGGGCGCGCCACTTCGGTGATTTTTTTATCCACCATGGCGAGATGCAAAAAGGGAATGTCGGGACAACCGCCTCCGGAAATATTCAAAATCACGCCGGTATTTATATCAAAGGTCAGTTTCATGTTGCCGGCTTTGACCATGCAGGCATTGTCAAAATTTACAACCTTGACAATATCCAGAAGCTCACCCACGCCTTTGAGCGGCAGAATTTCTAAAAAGTGGGCATCCTGCTGACGCAGGAGGCGCTCCACGCCCGCTTTTTCCACAATATTAATCTCCACCGCCAGATCGCAGCCTTTGCGCAGCTTGGGCGGCGGCGCGACCAGTTTTACCTCATAACCGTGCGCCCGCAGCGTTTTTTCCGCCGCAATTGCCTCTTCCACACTTTGAAATAAAACAAGCCCGCCTCCGGCGAAACGGGCCTGCCTTTTTGTCTTTTTAAAAAACATCACTTTTGTAAAAGCTCTTCTTTCAGACCGGCTTCAGAATCGAACTGAACAGCAAACATTGCATTGTTTGCCCAACGGGTTTGAAGCCCGCGGCCGGCACCAGCCAACTCAGCCGGTCAAAAATTATTTTGCCTTCTGCAGCATCGTAAAGCCGATTACCAGACAGAAAACCAAACCAATAATTACGGCTGCAGGCCCAAAAGCGGCAACACCTTTGGGAGAGCTGGTCAGGGAAAAGTTGTGCGCAAAGCCCGCGCCGACAATCATGCCGATGACAAAAACGCCCGCGTCCAAATCGCCTTCACCGGACATAAAAAGCTGCCTGCCGGGACAGCCGCCCGCCAACGCAAAAGCAAGTCCCGCCAATGTCATGCCTAAAAAATTCCATACATAATTTGTATGGGCAATCGGCTGACCCTCAAAGCCGGGATTAAACTGCCCAAAAATCAGGTTGGCCAAGAAAGCGAATAAAAGCAGCGCGCCCACACCGCTAATCAGGTGAAAATCTTTGGTCATCATGGCATCACGAAACGCGCCCATCGTGCAAAAACGGCTGCGCTGCGCCAGCGTGCCGATAATCAATCCGGCAATAATGCTCACAAAAATCGGCGCGTGTTTGGAGCCGGGCCCTTCCACGCTGGAAAAAATCGGGCCGCCTTCGGCAAACTGAACATTGAAAACCAAAAGCAAAAATAAGGCAACCATGAAACCGGGCATGATCCAGCCGCTGGCTTTTGCCTGCGCGTGAGAGCGACCAAGGCTAAAACCTCTTTTGAGAAACTGGATACCAATGAAAATTCCGGTGGCTAATCCTAAAAGTCCCAAAATGGCGTTACCGTCACCGCCCGCCAACCTTAAAAGCGCGCGCCAGGGGCAGCCTAGAAATACCAGAGCGCCGATCATGGCAAACACGCCTAAGAAGAATCGGATTAAAGGAGAAGAACCGCCACGCGGTTTATACTCACCGGCGAGCAATGCCGCGGCAAAAGCACCCAGTACAAATCCCATAATTTCGGGGCGCAGATACTGCACGACGGGCGCGCGATGCAAGCCCAACGCGCCGGCCATATCGCGCTCAAAACATGCGACACAAATGCCCATATTGGCGGGATTGCCAAAATACTGCAGCAGGGCAGCGATAATGCCGATGATGCCACCGACAATAATTATCCCTGCTTTTGAAGAAAAAATGTTTTTCATAAAGATTCCTCCGTTTTAGATTTGCGCTGTTTTTAGCAGCGGGGTGGTAAAAAAGCAAATTCTTAAAAGTAATATGCTGATATTATTTATAATATTTAGTAATAGCGCTGATTCAGCTTGAACTATTGGGAATGATTGATATTCCGTAAAGTTATATTCTGCGTGGCAAGAAACTCTCCTTTGTGATAAAGGATATCCATGAACACAGACCATTTTAAAAATATAACTTTTCAGCAGATGGAGGCATTGATTTCTCTGGTCGAGCAAGGAAGTTTCAGCCTAGCCGCCAGAAAAATGCACCTCACCCAGCCGGCGCTGACCAAAAATATCAGAAACGCGGAGGACTATCTCGGCGCGCCTCTGGTCAACAGAAGCAGCGCGGGAATATCGCTCACGCCGGAAGGGAAAATACTTTATGACTACGCGCGGCGCATGATTAAACTGCGCGAGGAAGCAAAAGAAAAAATCGCTTCCCTGAGCGCGGACACCGGCGGTACTATATATGTAGGCGCCAGCACCATTCCGGCCACCTATCTCCTGCCGCGCGCGCTGGCCGCCCTGCGCCAAAAAAATCCGGAGATTACCGTAAGCATCAAGCAGGCGGATAGCGAAGAAGTGATGAACATGGTCTTGGCGGGCGAGGTGGAAATGGGCATCATCGGAAAAAAACCGGCAAATAAAAAACTTTTTTCTAAAAAGCTTTGGAAAGATAATATGAACTTGGTTGTTCCCCGGACGCATCCTTGGAGCACAAAGAAATCGGCCTTGATGAAAGATCTGCTGAACGAACCTTTTATTTTAAGAGAAAAAGGCTCGGCAACGCGCGATTTTCTCGAGAACTACCTCAAAGAGGAAAAATCCGTGAATCTTTCGCAATTCAACGTCTGCGCGGAAATGGGCAGCTCCGAAGCGGTTAAGGAATCCGTGATCGCCGGACTGGGTGTTTCGATAATTTCCCATCACGCCGTGGCGCGCGAGCTTGCGCAGGGGCTGCTGGCGGAAATTACCATCCAGGGCTGCCGCATGGAAAGAAATTTCTACTTAACATACCGATATAATTTCGACTTACGCCAGATTCATAAAAATTTTCTCAATTTTCTCAATAGTTATAATAGTGGTGTGATTTAATCTTTGATTTTGGTATATTTGTAAAAAAGTTGGGTGGAATATTTTGTTCGGTATAAATTTATTCTTTTAAAAAATTAATTTTATGCTATGAAACCCGACGCTCTTTAAGTTTATCGACAAGGCAGGTAACCAAATAATAGATTTTTCCTGTATAATAATATTTTGTAAAACAAAATAATTAATATTAATAAGGTGTTTTATGCTATCTGTAAAATCAAAATCATTAATACGCAAACTATCGATAATTTTCGCGGGCGCCGCGTTGGTGCCCTTTATTATTCTATATTATATTTACACTCAGTTTGGCAGTAGCGAAAAACTGGCCGGTCTCTTCAGCATTAACTTCAGCTTCATATTAATTATCAGCGGCATACTTTTGCTTGTCGGCTTTTTTTTCATAAGGCTGACGTTTAAGAAAATAGCGCTGCTGAACAACGCCATGCAGAAATCAGCAAACGCTTCGATAAGCGCAGAAGAAGAAAGGGTTATCCGTAAACTGGCCGAGGAGGCAGAAGGCGAAATATCGGATATGGCAAAATCTTTTTTAAATATTGTGAAACAAAACGCTTTGGCAAGCGACAAACACCAAAATAAGGATGCTGAAATTCCGGAACCTGTTTTGCCCCACAGCAAACCAAAAAGAAGTAATGTTGTTCCGATGGTAAATTATGACAATTTATTGCAGGAAGTCATCGAAAATTTGATTGACGCCGTCGGCGCGCGTCATGGCGCTTTATTTGTCAGCGAAAATGAAAATTTCAAACTAAAAGCGTGGATGAGCAGGGATAATGTCACACAGGAACAGATATTTCCGGCAGCGGAAATGTACCTGGACAAAATAGACAGGGAAAAGCTTATTTTTCTCCCACAGGAAGAGGCGGAAAACGAAAATCCCGCCTCGCTATTTTCTCCCCCTCTGGCCTGCGCGCCCTTAATTAACGACAAAACATTCCTGGGCGTGATTCTTTTAAGCGGCAATATCTACTGGAAAAATATGGATAATTTTTCGAACGAACATCTTTCGGTAATCCTGAATGTAAGCAAGCAACTGTCCGTTTCTTATGCCTGCGCGCAGACTGAAGATAATTGGGATAAGACTATTTTCGAGGCGATGGTGGCGCTGGCGCAAGCCGTGGAAGCAAGGGATCCTTATTCAAGAGGCCACGCGGCGCGCGTCAGCAATTACACGCAGAAAATCGGCGAATTAATGGGGTTGAAAGAGATGGACATTGAAGCGCTGCGCGATTCTTCATTGCTGCATGACGCCGGCAAAAAAGGTTTAAAATACGGTATTTTATTCAAATCAGGCAAGTTGGAACAAGATGAACTCCAGCTCATCAGAAATCATCCGGTGGTCAGCGAAATGATGGTCTCGACTCTAAAATCATACGAGCATCTTCGGGAACCCATACGCCATCATCACGAACTGCTCGACGGCAGCGGTTATCCGGACGGGCTTCAGGGCAAAGACACCACGCTCATTACGAAAATTCTCGCCGTTGCCAACCTCTACGATATCCTGCTGATGCAGCGGCCCTACAGGTTACGCATGAATCACACAGCGGCAAAAAAAGAAATGGGCAATTTGGCCAAAGCGGGTAAAATCGACAAAGATATTTTACAGCACCTTTACAGCGCCCTAAACATACTAAGGGAAGAAAATCCGCAGGAATACGATCCGGAGAATCAAACGGTATCGCGCAAAGATGCTTTTCTTAGTTTATTAAACTGGAAACAAAACAGATAAATTTTTTAAGAGGGCGTAATCTTCAGATTTTTTGTTTGGTGCCGGAGGTCGGAGTCGAACCGACATGCTCGCGAGGAGCGGGGGATTTTGAGTCCCCTGCGTCTACCAGTTTCACCACTCCGGCACGGGTTGCGATTATATAAGTGAGTCCGATAAAGTCAAGCTAAAATCAAGTTGACAGTGTTTTGTGCCTGTGTTAATTGGGCTGCACATTTTTTTCAGCACTCTTAAGGGGTTGTAGCTCAGCTGGGAGAGCGCTTGAATGGCATTCAAGAGGTCAGGGGTTCGATCCCCCTCAGCTCCACCAAGGATATAAAGGAAGCAGCTCAAACTGTTTGTTGCTTCCTTTTTTCTTTTTTATAAATCCTGCGCCTGTTTTTTAATGTTGATTCTTTTTTCTCTGATCAGCGCCTCTTTGTTTCCCGCCAGCCAGGAACGCATAGCTTCTTCCTGCTTGACGGTCAAAAGCATCCTTTCATAAACTTCTTTTTTAGCCGCGAAATCCTTCATATCCACTTTGCTCAAATCCTTGAGCTTAAACACGATGTACGCGTTATTGATGAAAAGCGGATTGTCCGGATAAGGGCTGGCCAGGGACAACTGATACAGTGTGTCGGCGTCGCCCTGGTTGGCGCCCAGTTTGGGAATGGGTTCCCCGGGCCGGAAAAAGCCCGTCTCGTTCACCGACAGACCCTTGGCGCGGGCAACCTTCTCCAGTGGTTCACCGGCTCTTATTCTATCCAAAATCAGACGCGCCTCCTGCGCGGCCAGGCGGTTTCTTTCAAAAAATACGAAATGCTTTCTTACTTCGCTTTCAATTTCCTTGAGCGGCGGAAGATAGGCAGGTTTCTTTTCGACCATCTCCACAAGATAATAGCCATTATCGGCTGATAAAATCCTGCTCACCTCTCCCGCTTTTAATTCCATTAGCTCCGCCGCAAATCTGTTGACGGTTAAAAATTCCCGGGGAGGGTTATCAATGGGGAAAAACCCGGTCTGGCGCACGGGCAAGTTGTTTTTTCTGGCGTATTCTGCAAAGTTATTTTCCTGATAAATTACATCTCGCGCTTTCTTTGCCTCGGCCTGCGCCCTGTGCGTCCCGCGCGATGCGCGCAACTCTTTAAAAATCAAACCTCGGGCTTCAGCAAAAGACATCTGCTTTCCGTCTTTGCCGCGATAGCTGTCCTTATGCAGATTGTAATAATCGCGCAGTTCGGCATCGCTGATCGCCGCCGGCGCGTAAGCTTCGGCGGGAAAATGGAAATATTTTATTTTGACTTGTTCCGGGCGGCGGAAAGCGGCGCTGTTGGCGCTTAAATAGCTTTCCAACTGTTCCTGGGTGGGATTGATATTCTGCCTGATATCCTGGCCCGATACCCGGACAAAGGCCAGATTGATTTTCTGGTTTTGTAAAACAAAGAGATCCAGCGCTTCGGCCTCGGAAACCTTTATGCCCTCGCGCACCATCGATTCAATTCTGGCAGCCATCAGATTTACCCGCTGCAGGGCCTCAAAATCTTCGGCGGATGCCTTGTTGTAACGCAGCATCTGGCGGTACTTGCGCTCGTCAAACATGCCGTTGGTCTGCAGGGCGGGAATGGACATGATCATGCCGCGGAGCTCCTCATCGGAAATCTTAACCTTCAGGTCTTCCGCCTTGGAAATAATCACATGGCGGTTAATCAAATCATCGTATGTTTTCTGCTTGAGATTCAGCTGCTTAAGCATTTCCGCAGTCAGATTAGCGCCATAGCGCTGCCGGACCATGTCCAGTGTCCGTTCATATTCCGCGTGAAACTCAGCCATACTGACGGTTCTGCCGTCAACAATGGCGATCACCGCGGCGTGTTGGGCGCCTCTATCGGAGCCGAAATAAAGAACAAACACGATGATAATGATGGCAATTACGGCAAGCATGAACCAGCCGCGGGCGTGCTTCCGGAAAAATTTAAGCATAAAATCTCCTCAAAAATAATTAACGTGATCAGTGGCTGTCCAGAATTTGTTTTCCTATTACAGTCATGTCTAAAATGCAAATATAATTTAAAAAGGCGTTGATAAGGTGCCGGAAATACGATATAGAAAACACCTGCTTGGCGCAACGGCAATAATTCAAAGTAAGAAATACTGGGGGAGCAATGCTTTTCGATTATATTTTGGGGCGATTTTCCAACGACCTCGCCATCGATCTGGGAACGGCCAACACGCTTGTCTATGTTAAGGGCAAAGGAATCGTTCTTAATGAACCTTCCGTTGTCGCCGTGCACCAGGACGCGCGCGGCGTCAAAAAAGTACTGGCCGTGGGCAATGAGGCAAAAATTATGCTGGGGCGCACACCGGGCAATATCATGGCTATCCGGCCGATGCGCGACGGAGTAATCGCCGATTTTGACGTCACCGAAGCCATGCTCAAACATTTTATTCTTTCCGTGCATAACCGCAAAGCGCTGGTGCATCCGCGCATTATCGTGGCCGTGCCTTCCGGAATAACGCAGGTGGAAAGACGCGCCGTGCGCGAAACAGTCGAGTCCGCGGGCGCGCGTGAAATCTATATCATCGAAGAACCGATGGCCGCGGCCATCGGCGCCGGCCTGCCTATCGCCGATCCAACCAGCTCCATGGTCGTCGATATCGGCGGCGGAACGACGGAAGTCGCCGTCATTTCCCTGGCGGGCATTGTCTATTCCAAATCCGTGAAAGTAGCTGGCGACAAAATCGACGAAGCCATCGTTCAGTACATGAAAAGAAAATATAATCTGCTCATTGGCGAAAGAAGCGCGGAACAAATAAAATTCGACCTTGGCTGCGCCTATCCTCTTGATGAAATTAAAGTTGGCGATGTTAAGGGAAGGGATCTGATTGCCGGCATCCCCAAAATTATCGAAAGCAATTCCGAAGAGATCAGAGAAGCGATTAATGAGCCACTTACGCTGATTGTCGACGCCATCAAAGACGCCCTGGAAAATTCCCCGCCCGAATTGGCCGGAGACATTGTCGATCGGGGCATTGTGCTCACCGGCGGCGGAGCGCTCTTGCAAAATATCGATGTTTTGCTCAGAGAAGAAACCGGCTTGCCGATAACGATTACCGATGATCCGCTCTCCGCCGTCGCGCGCGGCGCGGGCATGGCGCTCGATCAGCTGGATGTACTTAAGGAAATCGCCGTTCAGGTGTAAAAACAGCAGGCGGAAAATACAAATCAGTCTTTCCCAAGGAATAGCCTCCGCGGCAATTTTGTAAATATTTATCATACCGGGGGAAAATGTTTATTTTCAGACATTATAAATCTCTTGTTCTGATAGCTGTTCTCTTTATTATCGCCATTATAATGCTCTCCTACAACACCCGCCGTCTTCAAACAGATAGCCAGACAGACGGTTTTTTCCGTAAATTAGTGCTGGAAGCAGCCGCGCCGTTCCAGAAGCTTATGCATATAAGCTCAACCAGCATTAGCGAGTCATGGGAAAAATACGTCTACCTGGTCGGAGTTGTTGAAGAAAATAAAAAACTGGAAAAAACCGTCGGCGAACTCGAAGCGGAGCTTCTTCGATACAAAGAAGGACATCTGGAAGCGCAGCGCCTGGCCAAAATTCTTGCCTTCAAGGAGTCCCTGCCTTATGATTTTATCGCCGCGCGCGTTATCGCCAAAGAGCAGGCGGCTCTTTCTAAAATTGTCATCATCGACAAAGGTTCCTTCGATGGCTTGCGGATCGGCATGCCCGTCGTGTCGTCCGCGGGACTGGTCGGCAGGCTTATTGATGTTTCCTGGAATGTGGCGAAAGTGCTTCTGATTATCGACGAGAACAGCAATGTTGACGTCATGCTGCAACGGACAAGGGCGCAGGGAATTTTCAGCGGCATGGGTTATCGGGGCGGCGCTTTAAAATACATTACCAAAAATCAGGACGTTGCCGAAGGAGATGAGGTAATTTCATCGGGAATGGGCGGCGTTTTTCCCAAAGGATTGATGATCGGCCGGGTCAGCTTTGTGGAAAAATTGGACACGGAACTTTTTCTAAGAATCAGGGTTGCCCCCTATGTTGATTTTTCCAAACTGGAAGAAGTTCTGGTGCTCGTTGCTGAAGAAAAGAGGCGTAAGTAAAGATGGCTTATTATTTACTGCTGCCTGTATTATCCATTTTGGTTGTCGCGCTGCAGACCACAATCGCGGATATCATTTTTTCCGGGCGCCTGGTTATTGAGATATCGTTGATCGCCGTAATTTACGCCGGCTTTCGCCTGGATTTGTTCAAAGGTTCTATCTTGGCCTTTGTTTTTGGTTTTGTGTTTGATTGCCTGGTGAGTTCGGTTATCGGACTATTCACCCTGATTTATCTGATTATTTTCGTCGCCTCATACGCCGTTTCTTTGATCACGGACACCCAAAAACTACGCCTGGTCGCCTTGTGGGGCTTTGTTTTTGCTTTGGTGGAAGAGGCGTTGGTCATTTTATTTTATAATTTAATCTTGCGCTTTGACGCGATGGCCAGCATCCCTTTTGTTTTTTTACCGCAGGCCATGGTAATCGGCCTGTTCACGCCGGTGTTTTTTTATCTGATGCGCCGGTTAGAGGTTTATATTTATGGAAAACCGCTTCACCGTCTTGAACGCGGCGGAGACTCCCGAATTTCGGCAGAAATTTAAAATTGTTTTCGCCGTATTGCTGATTATCTTTTCCCTGCTTTTGATCAGGCTTTGGTATTTGCAGGTAATCAAAGCGCAGGAGATGAAAGAGAGATCGGAAAGCAATTCCGTGCGCTTCCGCAAAATTGAGGCGTTGCGCGGCGTGATTACGGACCGCAACGGCGTGGTTTTGGCCGATAATCTTCCCTCCTTTGACGTTGTTTATATGCCCTCCGCGGCCAAAGACCATGAAAGGATGCTGGAACGGCTGCAGATTATGTACCAGCGAAAAAATCTGCAGATAGATTTAAACCGGCAGATTCCCAAAGACGTGCGCCCTTACCTGCCGGTACGCCTGGAGAAAAATGTCGGCATGGAAAAAATTGCCGTTGTGGAAGCGAACTCCGTGGATTTACCGGGTTTGTTTATCGATGTTTTTCCCGTGCGCCTTTATCCCCAGGGCGAAATAACCGCTTCCCTGCTCGGATACACAGGCGAAGTCTGTAAAGACGACCTGGAAAGCGGACGCGCCGATTACGCTTTGGGAGATATCGCCGGCAAATACGGCGTGGAGCAGGTGCTGGATTCTTATCTGCGCGGACGCAACGGCGCCGAGTTGCTGGAAGTGAACGTGCATGAAAAAGAAATCAAGAACCTGGGACGTATCGATCCTTTGCCCGGCTATAATGTAATCATGACCATTGACGCCGCGCTCCAAAAGGCCGCCTGGCAGGGCTTAGCCGGAAAAGCGGGCGCGGTGGTCGCTCTCGACCCGCGCGATGGAGCTGTGCTGGCGATGGTCAGCACGCCTTCCTTCGACCCGCATTTATTCAATTTGGGAATAGCCGGTGATGAGTGGAATAAATTAATCAATAACCCTCTTTCGCCAATGACCAATCGGGTCGTTTCCGGACAATACCCGCCCGGCTCCACTTATAAGCTGATTGTGGCCGCGGCCGGCCTGGAAGAAGGCATTATCACTCCGCATACAAAATTTTTCTGCGACGGAACTTTCACCCTGGGCAAAAGAACTTTCCGCTGCTGGAAAAAAGGCGGTCACGGCCACGTCGAACTGCACCGGGCGCTCGTCGAATCCTGCGATGTTTACTTTTACAATGTCGGACGCTTATTGGGTCCTGATAAAATAGCCAAATACGCGCGTCTTTTCGGTTTGGGACAGCTAACCGGCATAGATTTTCCCAATGAAAAAAACGGCATCGTTCCTTCCGAGCAATGGAAAATGGCCCGCATGAAACAACCCTGGCTGCCCGGAGAAACCATCTCCATCGCCATCGGTCAGGGTTACAATTTGCTTACGCCCCTGCAGTTGGCAAATGCTTATGCCGCTTTTGCCAACGGCGGCACACTATGGCAGCCTTATCTGATACAGCGTATTGAAACAATTGATCATAAGCCGTACAAAGAATTCAGGCCGGCGAAGAAAGGCGCATTGTCTTTGAGTAAAAATACCTTTGAGCTTTTAAGCAGCGCCCTCTGGGGCGTGGTAAATGAAGAAACCGGCACGGGGCGCGCGGCCCGCGTGCCGCAAGTGGACGTCTGCGGCAAAACGGGCACTTCACAGGTCATTGGCCTGCCGCAGGATCCCAGAGCGCGCCGCGATAAAAGAATTTTGGATATTCATAAAGACCACGCGCTTTTTGTCGCTTATGCTCCGGCAAAAAATCCGGAAATAGTCATCGCCGTGGTGGTGGAGAACGCGGGCGGCGGCGGCGCGGTAGCCGCGCCGATCGCCCGACAGATACTGGAGGAGTATTTCCGTAATGGCAAACCCAAAGAGGAAGCCGCAATCATGGCGCAAAGACCGCGGCAAGAGATAACCAATCCATAATCAGGAAATTTTATGCTTGTCTCGAAAACTGAACGCAGTAATCTTCATAGTATTGACTGGGCGCTCCTGGCAATTGTTCTTTCCATCTGCGTCATCGGCATTATCAATATTTATTCCGCCGGCTACACTTTCTCCGCCGCGGAAAAGCAGCTTCCTTTTTATATTAAGCAAATACAATGGGTGCTGCTGGGCATGATTGCCATGACGATAACATACTTTATCGATTACAGATTCATTGTCAAAGGGGCCTACGTTATTTATGGCATTTGCGTCGCGTTTTTGCTGCTGGTTTATTTCGTCGGCTACACAATGCATGGCTCACAAAGATGGCTTTCGCTCGGCGGTTTTGCCTTTCAGCCATCGGAACCGATGAAGCTGGCGCTTATTCTTTTTCTGGCCCGTTATTTCGAAGACCACAAATCCGTAAAACCATACAAGTTGCGCGAACTCGTTGTGCCGCTGTTCTTTGTCCTTGTTCCTTTCGCTCTTATTTTAAAGCAGCCGGATTTGGGAACGGCGATGATTCTGATTCTCATCTCCGCCTCGGTCATTTTTTTTCTGGGCGTCAACTGGAAATCTTTTATCATCGCGTTTTCCGGTTTTTTGCTGTCCGTTCCCGTGGTGTGGCATTTTCTGAAAGATTACCAAAAAGAGAGGTTGATTATCTTTTTCAACCCAGAGCGCGACCCGCTCGGCGCCGGTTATCATATTATCCAATCAATGATTGCCGTGGGTTCGGGCGGTCTTTTCGGCAAAGGCTTTTTAAACGGTACGCAGACACAGTTGAAGTTTCTGCCCGAACAGCAGACGGATTTTGTTTTTTCCGTTTTTGCCGAGGAATGGGGTTTTGTCGGCGGGTTTATTCTGATTCTTCTTTTAATGATTCTTATTTTTTGGTGCCTGAAAATCGCCCTGCACGCCAGAAATTTATCCGGCACTGTTATCGCGTTCGGTATCGTTGCTCTTTTTTCCTGGCAGATATTTATCAATATCGGTATGGTGCTGGGAGTTCTGCCGGTGGTGGGCATTCCGCTGCCGTTTTTAAGTTACGGCGGTTCCGCCATGATTTCTTTTATGGCCGCCACGGGTTTATTGATGAACATAAACGCGCGAAGATTTATTTTGCATGAGTAGCGATTAATGATATATTGGACACATCGAAAAATTATCACCACTGATTTTGAAATACACCGGGAGGAAACAAAATGTGGGAGAAAAAACAGGAAAGCGATGACATCAAGGCAATTTTGGGCAAAGGCGCCGAATTCACCGGCAAGCTGATTTTCAACGGTTCCGTGCGCATTGACGGAGATTTCCAGGGTGAAATTAACGGGCAGGGCTCCCTGGTTGTCGGAGAGGGCGCGCTGGTCAAAGCCACTATTTCTGTCAAAAGCATCTACATCAGCGGTGAAGTGCAGGGTAACATGAACGTAAAGGACAAAGTGCATATTCATTCCACCGGAAAATTTTTAGGCGATGTAAATACGCCGGTTTTTATCATGGAAGAAGGGGCTTTTTTTGACGGAAAATCGCAGATGAGCTCGTCCGGACAGAAGAAGACCGCGGAATAAATTGTAAATTGTAACAGGAAAGCTAAACGGTAGGCCCGCAAGTAATTAATAAATAATATCAGGCACATAAGCGCTTAGCCGCGTTGCGCTCACCGCCCTACATTTATCTCTAAAAAATTAGACTGCCGGTCAGAAAAAAGCTTGACAACCGGTCATGCTTATGTTTATTAACATCACGAGTTTTGGGTATCGTTTAGTAAGGTTCCCCAGCGCTACCTTTACAAAATATTCAAAACATCTGTAGCTTAAACAACATAATTTCCACGTTTGAGGTAATGCTAAGTGATGAAAGCCGTTTTGTGAACAAATAAAATGTTCATGGGACGGCTTTTTTTATGCCGCAAATTAAGAGGTAAAAAATGGTTACTGTTCTTCCCGATATAACACTTCTGGTCCAGATGGCGATTTTCCTGGGCCTTGTTTTCGTGCTGAATTTCCTGCTTTACAAACCCGTGTTGAGCATCATCGACCGGCGCAAAAAACAGCTGGAAGAGCTGGAAAACGAAATAAAACTTTTCAATGACGCCGTGGACAAAAAAGCATCTGAGTATGAAGACAAGCTCAGGCAGGCCAAGACCAAGGGTTCCGATCTGAAAAAAGAAATTATCCAGGAAGGCAATGAGCAGGCGCGCAAGATTGTCGATGCCGTGCGCAATGAAATTCCCTCTCTGATTCAGGAATTTCAGTCTAAGATGGAAAGGGAAGTTTCCGCGGCAAGACAGGTTTTGCAAAATCAATCCAAAACATTGTCCGTGGATATTGCCACGAAGGTCCTGGGAAGGAGTGTCCGATGAAAAACTTAGGCCGATCAAAATGGTTTTACACTTTTGCGCTGATCTGTTTTGTAATCTGTTTTGCTGGCCTGGCTTACGCGGAAGGCGGTGAAGGCGGGCACAGCAAGGAAGAATGGATTGAACTTGCGTGGAAAACATTCAATTTTATCATCTTAATGGGCTTTCTCTACTGGCTGCTGGCAGCAAAAATAAAAGATTTCTTCATCGACCGGCGCAAGGAAATAAAAGATAACATAGAAAACGCGACAAAACAGAAAACAGAGGCGGAAGTAAAATACCGCCAATACTCGGAAAAAATCGACAAGGCTTCCGAAGAAATTGATTCCATCTTCGAAATGATCAAGGCGCAGGGGGTTGCCGAGAAGCAGAAAATTATCGATGACGCCCAGAAAGTAGCCCAGAAGATGAAGGAAGACGCCCAGGCGCGCATCGAACAGGAACTGCAAAAAGCTGCCGCGCAGCTGCGCCTCGAGGCGGTGCAACTTTCCGTGAACATGGCGGAAGAAATCCTGAAAAGAAACATTACCGAAAAAGATCATGAAGCGATGATCAAGGAATACATGGATAAGGTGGTGAGCAAAAATTGATCAGCAATATTTCCAAAAGATACGCCCGCGCTTTTTTTGAAATCGCGGCCCAAGAAAAAAAGATCGAGCAATATCATTCCGAACTAAGTAAATTTTCCTCCATCATTTCGCAAAACAAAGCGCTTAAAGATTTTTTAGCCAATCCGATTATCGAACAGGATAATAAGAAGGCAGTGGTGGAAAAAATCATTTCCCAGTTGAATTTTTCCGGCATGACGGTTAACTTTTTGAAACTGCTGGTGGATAAAAAGAGGATTGAAACCCTGCCGGATATTGAACTGTGTTACCGTCAGTTAATGGATGAAGCGCTCAAAAAGGTGCGGATAAACGTAAAAACCGCTTTTCCGCTTTCGGACAAAATGAAGGAATATATCATGGCCAACATGGAAAAAATTACCGGGCGCAAAGCGGATATCACTATTGAAACCAATCCTGAACTTTTAGGCGGCGTTATTATCAATGTCGGCGACACTCTTTACGACGGCAGCGTAAAAAGCCAGTTGAACAATATGAGAAATCTCTTAGGGGAGGCAAGATAAGGCATGGAAACAATTAAAGCAGAAGAAATCAGTCAAATTATTTCTGAACAAATCAAAAGCTACGAAAAGAAGCTGGATATAAGCGAGACAGGAACCGTTCTGTCCGTGGGTGACGGCATTGCCAGAGTTTACGGCGTGCAAAACGCCATGGCGATGGAGCTTCTGGAGTTCCCCGGCGGCATTTTGGGCATGGTCCTCAATCTGGAAGCGGACAACGTCGGCGTGGCCGTTCTGGGCGAAGTCACCCACATCAAGGAAGGCGATATCGTAAAAAGAACGGGAAAAATCGCGCAGGTGCCGGTTGGAGAAGCTCTTTTGGGGCGCATCATTGATGCGACGGGAAAGCCGCTGGACGGAAAAGGCCCCATCGAAACGAAGGAGTATCGCCGTATCGAAATGGTCGCCCCCGGCGTTATTCAGCGTCAGCCGGTCAATGAACCGATGTACACGGGGCTGAAAGCCATCGACGCGATGACTCCCATCGGACGCGGCCAGCGCGAACTGGTCATCGGCGACCGTCAGATCGGCAAGACAGCAATATGCGTTGACGCCATTATCCGCCAGAAAGATACAGGCGTGAAATGTATTTATGTCGCCATCGGCCAGAAAAAATCGACCGTGGCGCAGGTGGTGGAAAACCTCAAAAAACATGACGCCTTGTCCTACACCTGCGTTGTTGCCGGTTGCGCTTCCGACCCGGCTACGCTGCAGTATATCGCTGCCTACGCCGGCTGCAGCATTGGCGAATACTTCCGCGACAATGGCCAAGACGCGCTGATTATTTATGATGATCTCTCCAAACAGGCGGTGGCCTACCGGCAGATTTCTCTGCTTTTGCGCCGTCCTCCCGGACGCGAAGCTTTCCCCGGTGATATTTTTTATAACCATTCCCGTCTGCTGGAGCGTGCCGCGCGTGTCAGCGCCGAACTCGGCGGGGGATCTCTCACCGCGCTGCCGGTTATTGAGACACAGGCGGGCGACGTTTCCGCGTATATCCCGACCAACGTTATTTCGATCACCGACGGACAGGTGTATCTCGAGCCAAGTCTGTTTTTCTCCGGTATCCGTCCGGCCATTAACGTCGGTCTTTCGGTTTCCCGCGTCGGCGGCGCCGCGCAGGTAAAAGCCATGAAGCAGGTGGCCGGAACTTTAAAACTGGACCTGGCCCAGTATCGGGAACTGGCGGCTTTCGCGCAGTTCGGTTCCGATCTGGACAAATCCACGCAGGCACAGCTGGACCGTGGTGTGCGCCTGGTTGAATTGCTCAAGCAGCCGCAATTCGCGCCAATGTCGCTCGCCAAGGAAGTGGTGGTGCTTTTCGCCGGAACCAGGGGCTTCATTGATAAATACGAAGTGGAAAAAGTCCGCGCTTACGAACAGCAACTCCTGAGTTTCGTGGAGAGCAAATATCCGCAGCTTTTGCAGGAAATTGAAGACCAGAAAGTTATTTCGCCTGAACTGGAAAAGAAACTCAAGGAAATGCTTACGGCGTTTGATTCCGCCTTTGTCGCCGATTAACTTATTTATTAACTTAAGCATTTGAGGAGAATGTAAGTGGCATCTCTTAAAGATATAAAAAGAAAAGTAGGCGCCGTTCAGAAAACAAAGCAGATTACGCGCGCGATGAACATGGTCGCGGCATCCAAATTTAAAGCCGCGCAAATGCGGATGGATAATTTCCGCCCTTACGCCGGCAAATTCATGGATGTGCTCAATTCTCTGGCCCTGCGCGTGGAAAGCATCTCGCATCCCCTGCTGGCGGTGCGCGAACCGAAAAGAATCCGCGTTATCTGCATGACGGCCGACCGCGGGCTGTGCGGCGGCTTCAACTCGAACCTGATCAAAGCCACGGAACGATTTCTGCGCGAAAAGACCCAGGACGGAAAAGATGTTTCGTTAATCACGGTGGGCAGAAAATCCCGGGATTTCTTCCGCAAAAAGGCGAACGTCATTAACCAGTACGTAGATGTATTCGGCAAATTTGACATGACATTGGCGGTTGCCATTTCCAATGAAGTAATCACGCCTTTTATCAAAGAAGAATACGATGAGCTTTATCTGATTTACAATCAGTTTGTTAATGTCTCCGTGCAGAAACCCACGGTGGTGCGACTCTTCCCCCTTCCGTCCATCGGACAGGACATGGACGCGGAATCCGACAAACGCCTTGACTACCTGTATGAGCCTTCAGAGGAAGCTCTCCTGCAGAAACTTCTGCCGATGTACGTGCATGTGCTGGTTTACCGTGCGCTATTGGAAACATCCGCGGGGGAAAACGGCGCGAGAATGGCGGCGATGGACAACGCGACAAGCAACTGCGAAGAGTTAATCCGTTCGCTGACGCTGAAAATGAACAAGGCAAGGCAGGCGGCCATTACGGCGGAACTTATGGATATCGTCGGCGGCACGGAAGCGCTGGCCAAAGGATAGAAGATACGCGGCTCAATGCCGCGATGAAATATTACAAATACGACTATTGTTAAGGAGATAGTTATGAATATTGGAAAGATTGTGCAAGTCATTGGTCCGGTCGTTGACGTGGCCTTCGAAGAGGGAAAGCTCCCCGGTATCTTAAACGCGCTTACGATTACTAACCCCGCTATCGACGATAAGCCGGATAACCTGATTATTGAAGTGGCGCAGCATTTGGGTGACAACGTTGTGCGCTGCATCGCCATGGATATTACCGACGGTCTGGTGCGCGGCATGCCGGCAAAGGATACCGGCGCGCCCATCAAGGTTCCCGTCGGCAAAGAATGCCTGGGAAGAATCATGAATGTCGTTGGGCGTCCCGTTGATGGTTTGGGTCCCATTGAAGCTAAAAGTTATTCTGCCATTCACAGAGAATCCCCTTCTTTTCTGGAGCAGGACACCACCGTTCACGTTCTGGAAACGGGCGTTAAGGTTATCGACCTTTTGGTCCCCTTCCCCCGCGGCGGTAAGATGGGCATGTTCGGTGGCGCCGGCGTCGGCAAGACCGTTGTTATGATGGAAATGATTCACAATATCGCCATGCACCACGGCGGCATTTCGGTCTTTGCGGGCGTGGGTGAAAGAACCCGTGAAGGAAACGACCTCTACCGAGAAATGCTGGAATCGGGCGTTATCAAGCAAGCCGCTTTGATTTACGGCCAGATGACGGAACCCCCCGGAGCCAGAGCCAGAGTGGCGTTAACAGGCCTCACGGCGGCGGAATATTTCCGTGATGAGGAAGGACAGGACGTTCTTTTATTTATCGATAATATTTTCCGTTTCACACAAGCCGGCTCCGAAGTCTCCGCGCTGCTGGGACGCATGCCCTCCGCCGTCGGTTACCAGCCGACACTCGCCACGGATTTAGGCGAACTGCAGGAGCGCATTACCTCGACAACCAAAGGCTCCATCACTGCCGTGCAGTGCGTCTACGTGCCGGCGGACGATTTGACCGACCCCGCGCCGGCCACGACTTTCGCCCATTTGGACGGAACAGTCGTTTTGTCGCGCCCCATCGCCGAGCTGGGAATTTATCCCGCCGTGGATCCGCTAGATTCCACTTCGCGCATCCTTGACCCGCTGGTTTTAGGAGACGAGCATTATCAGGTGGCGCGCCAGGTGCAGGTCACGCTGCAGAAATATAAGGACTTGCAGGATATCATCGCCATTTTGGGCATGGACGAACTTTCTGAAGCGGACAAACTCACCGTCAGCAGAGCCAGAAAAATTCAGCGATTCCTTTCCCAGCCGTTCTTTGTCGCAGCGCAGTTTACCGGCACGGAAGGAAAATTTGTTTCCGTGGCGGACACCGTGCGCGGCTTCAAGGAAATTCTCGAAGGAAAACATGATGAACTGCCGGAACAGGCCTTCTGGATGGTGGGCGGCATTGAAGAAGCGGTAGAAAAAGCCAAGAAGATCAGCCAATAATTTTGCAGGGGGAGGAAAACCATGGCGGATGAATTGATGCTCGAAATTGTTACCCCGGAAAAGATGGCTTTTTCAGGTTACGTGGAAGAAGTTACCATACCTGGCGTGGAAGGCGAATTCGGCGTGCTGCGCGGCCACGAAGCTATGCTCAGCGCGGTGGATATCGGACAGTTGAATTTCACCAGAAACAATAAAAAAGTGTATTTTGCCGTAAACACGGGCTACGCGGAAGTGACAGCAAATAAAGTCACCATCCTGATCGAAACAGCGGAAAGATCTGATCAGATCGATATTACCAGAGCCAGAAGAGCCAAGGACAACGCGGAAGCACGCCTCGCGAAAATCACCCGGGATAACGAGGATTTCGAAAAAATGCGCGCCGCCCTGGCCAGAGCCATCGCCAGGATAAGCACCGCAGAAAAAGAACCATCTAGATAAAATTTTCAAGATAATCTGTAAGAATAGCTTTCAAGGCAGCGCGTAAATAAAGCGCTGCCTTATTTTTTATGAAAAATTAAATAATATACGGAGCTTCGAAAATGGATTTTTTCTTTTCCGCCAGAAGTATCGCCCTCATCGGCGCCTCACCCAATCCTTTCAAAGGAGGCAACTTTATCCTGAAAAACCTAATTGCCACCTTCCGGGGAGATATTTATCCGGTTAATCCCAAATATAAAACCATCGAAGGACTACCCTGCTACGCTGCCGTTCGGGAAATACCGGACGCGGTGGACATGGCTATTATTTTTGTTCCCGCCAGGGAAGTGCCACAGGCCGTCCGCGACTGCGCGGATAAAAAAATCCCGGGAGTGATCATTGAATCCGCGGGCTTTGCGGAAATCGGCGCAGAGGGAGACAAATTACAAAACGAACTTCTGGATATCAAAAAACAAACCGGTATCCGCCTGTGGGGGCCCAACTGCATGGGTATGGTGGATGGCGTGCAAGGGCACGTTTTTTCCTTCATGGTTCCGGAAGCCGTCAAGAGCGGTTTAATTCCGGGTCATGTTTCGCTCATCGTGCAAAGTGGCATGCTTTCCGGCGGTTTTCTCATGGACATCGTTAGCAACCGCATCACGGGAATCAATAAAGTTTGTTCCGTGGGAAATAAAATTGACGTTGATGAATGCGACTTGCTGGAATATTTTGAAAAAGACCCACAGACGAAAGTAATCGGCCTGTATCTGGAATCAATCGTGGATGGACGCCGTTTCCTGGAGCTTTGCAAAAAAAGTTCCAAACCAATTGTTGTTTTGAAAGGCGGAAAAAGCGCCAGCGGCGCCCAGGCCGCCAGGAGTCACACGGCGGCCCTCGCGGGGAATCACCGCGTCATTGAAGACGCGCTGCAACAAGCGGGTGTTATCGAAGCCCAAGATTTTAAACAGCTCGTCGATCTCTGCCGCTCACTGGCGGTATATTCACGACGTCCCAAAGGTGTCGGGCGCGTGGCCATACTGACCGCCAGCGGCGGGGCGGGAATCGTGGCCAGTGATTTTATCGAGGAATATAATCTTTCTTTGGCTAAGTTCACACACGCGACAAAGAGCGCGCTGGAAAAACTTTTTCCCCACTGGATGCCGGTAAATAATCCGGTGGATATCTGGCCCGCCATCGAAAACAGCATGGGAAAAGGACTAGATGTTTACCGCGAGTCGCTGCGCGCTCTTTTAGCCGATAAGGGCGTTGACGCGGTTTTAATTTGCGGCTTTGCCGGTAATTCCAGCGTCTCCTTCAATATGGCGGACATTGCCGAAAAATCCCGCCAATCCGGAAAGCCTATCTTCATTTGGCTTTTTGGCCTGCGCGACGCCGCCTTTGCCGCGCAAACACAGGCCAGAGAGCATGGCGTGATGATCTTTCAGGAACTCCAGCGCGCCAGCGAGTGTCTCGCCGCCGTTCTTCATCAAAAAAATAAAAAGGATTTTGCGAAAACCGCGGCTCAACGGCCTGCGCGGCCCAGGCGCGCAGGTAATTTGCAGGGCATTTTAGAAAGCACGCGCGGAATATTAGATGAATATCTTTCCAAAAAAATTCTGCGGGCGTGCGGTTTCCCGACAGTAAAGGAAAAAATGGCGACCAGCCTGAAGGAATGTAAAAAAGCCGCCGCGGCTTTGGGCTATCCGCTGGTGATGAAAGGAATCATGCCGTCTGTGATGCACAAAACAGAAAAGGGTCTGATTTATAAAGATATAAAAACCCTAAATGAAGCGCAAAAAATTTATCTTCGTTTGACAAAAAAAATGCGCGGCAAAGGATTCGTTTTGCTGCAAAAACAGATTACGGGCTATGCGGAAATAATCATGGGCATGACGAGAGACGCCCATTTCGGTCCGGCAGTGATGCTGGGAGTCGGCGGCGTCATGACGGAAATATTCCAGCAGAGCGTCTTCGGCATCGCTCCTTTAACCAGGGCGGAAGCCATCGAGCTAATCAACAGATTTCCCGCGCGAAAACTTTTGACCGGTTTTCGCGGCAATCTTCCTGTGGACAAAAACAAATTGGCCCAACTGCTTGTGACGCTGGGGGAAATAAGCCTTGCTCATCCGCGAATAAAAGAGATAGACATCAATCCGCTGATCATCGCTTACGGTGGCGTGATCGCCGTGGACGCGACCATAGTTCTTGATTAGAAGATATTCCCTCTGGTGAGCTAAAAAGTGCGGAATTTTTACTATTCCTGCGCCGCTATATCCATAACTTCAAAACTGCGGTCACCACCCGGCGTTTTCACCTTGATTTCGTCGCCGACAACTTTACCGATCAGCGCTTTGCCGATGGGTGAGGTCACGGATATTTTATTTTCTGCGATATCCGATTCCAGCGGCCCGACCAGCTGATAGCGTATTTCATCGCCCGTGTCGCTGTCGGCAATGGTAACAAAACAGCCGAAAACAACCTTATCTGTGGTCAAATTTTGCAGGCTGATGACGTTGGACATCGCCAGATTGTTTTCCAATTCCTGTAGTTTACCGTGCAGGTAAGATTGCCTTTCTTTCGCCGCCGTGTATTCGGCGTTTTCGGAAAGATCTCCGTGCGCGCGCGCCACTTCAATATCGCGTATGTTTTCGGGAATGGAAACGTTCTTCAAAGTTTCCAACTCTTTTTTTAGCTTCGCAAAGCCCTCTTTGGTAATGGGTATCTTTTGCATTTTAACCCCGGGGTGTTTTCTGGATGATGCGAAAAATATTTATTCGCGCCTGAATTTATTCTTTTTCGTTTAATAAAGAACGTCCATCGTGTCAAGAACATTCGCTGTAAGCAAATATCTGAAATATGCGCGTTTACCTATGATGAAATACTTCGAAATTTTCTAGCCGCTTTTTATGGCAAGAAACAGATTAATTTTCCAGCGCACGGGAAAGTTGTATTGTTTTATCAATTATGCTATTTCAGACATATGTCTGCTGAGGAGTTTTAATATTCACGTGCGCGACAGCTTTAAACGAGAAATCAATTATTTACGTGTTTCCATTACCGACCGCTGTAATCTTCACTGCACCTATTGCCGCCCGAAAGACGGGATTTCGCTCAAGGGACATGATGATATCCTGCGCTATGAGGAAATTATTCGCATTGTCAATGTCGCCGTCCGGATGGGGCTGATTAAAGTGCGCGTCACGGGTGGGGAACCATTGGTGCGCCGCGGCTTTCTCGAATTTATCGCCTCTTTAAAAATGATTTCCGCGTTGCAGGATATAAGCATTACCACTAACGGCATTCTTCTGGAAGATTTTGCCCAGAATATATTCAGCGCGGGCATCAGGAGAATAAACATCAGCCTTGATTCGCTAAACAAAGAAAAATATGCCCGCATCACCGGTGGCGGCGATTTGGATGCCGTCTTGCGCGGAATCAAGCGGGCGGAAAAAATCGGTTTTTCTCCGATTAAAATTAATACCGTAGCCATCAGGGGATTCAATGACAATGAGATCATGGATTTTGCGCGGCTCGCCTATCAAAGACCATTTCAAATACGCTTTATCGAATTGATGCCGATAGGTCAGGCCCATACGAAGCACAGTGAAAATTACCTGCCCGCAAATCAGTTACTGGACAAAATTGCGGAAAAATTCACACTGATTAAAACGGAGCGGAAGAAAGCGCCTACTGACGGGCCTGCCCAGATATTCAAACTAGAGGGCGGCGCGGGAGAAATCGGGCTGATCAGCCCGGTCAGCGTGCATTTTTGCTCCACCTGCAACCGCCTGCGCCTGACCGCCGACGGAAAGCTTCGCTCCTGCCTGTTGAGGGACGATGAAGTTGATTTAAAAAGCAGCCTGCGCGAAAATTGCTCCGATGCCGAGCTTGAATCTTTAATCCGCCAGGCGGTATCACTAAAATCGGACGGACATGAAATCGCATGCACCGTCGACCATCTAAGAAAATGCCAGCGTGACATGTCGGCCATCGGCGGCTGAAGAATTGCTATTATATGGCATTTAAAAAACGTCCATAATTTGGTATATAAACAACATCTTTTTGTGATTTTTCGTTCACTTGATGCCAGGGGAGAATCACTTATGCCTTTTACGCAGGAAGCAGTTAATTTATCCAGCAATAAGCAGCAGTCGGATTTTGAGCGGTTTCTTTTTCATCGCCAAACAGAATTGATTCTCGAACTGGTTGCGCCGCATGCCGGAGAGCGGGTGCTTGATATCGGCTGCGGCAAGGGTGATTATCTGCGCCTGTTCAGAGATAAATGGTGCTCGGTGACCGGATTAGATTCTTCAGCCGAAGCCCTGAAAATAGCCAGAAACAACCTGGCGGAAAAAGGCGATTTGGTTTGGGGACAGGCCGAAGACTTGCCTTTTTCCGACGACGAATTCGATATTGTCACTTTAATCACCTTTTTGGAGGCGTCGCGCAATCCCAATCAGGTGATCAGAGAAGCTATTCGCGTATGCCGGGGACGAGTCTTTATCGGGTTTTTAAATAATTTTTCATTCGCGGGCACAAAGCAAAAACTAAAGGAAATTTTCGGGTTTCCGCTTACCAAGGATATTCATTTTTATCGCCTGGCTGAGATCAAAAGCATGGTCGGGCGCGTTATTGGCGCTCCGGAGATAACCTGGGGAAGCGTCATTTATTTTCCGGAATTTGTTTACAGTTTCTTTGAAGAACTGGAAGAGGCGCTGCCGCTTAGAAACAATCCTTTCGGCGCATTTACCGGCCTCGTCTTTCCTGTCCAATACACTTATCGCACTGCGCAAAATCCTTTATTGAACACGTTTGGCATCAATGGCAACGCACGCCGGACAGCTCCGGGCACCGCTTCCGACATGCTCCGTGAGACACCAAAATGATTCGCCAGGCACTGCTTTATGATAAACTTGACGACCAACGCGTCCGCTGCAATTTATGCGCGCATCGCTGCGCGATCAACCCAAACCGTCGCGGCATTTGCGGCGTGCGGGAAAACAGAGACGGGCTTCTGTATTCCCTTGTGTATGCAACGCTCATCGCTGAAAATATCGATCCCATCGAAAAAAAACCTTTTTTTCATGTGCTGCCCGGTTCTCTCTCTTACTCCATCGCGACAGTTGGGTGCAACTTCCGCTGCTCATTCTGTCAGAACCATGAAATATCCCAGATGCCCAGCACTTCTATCATGATCGCGGGAAATGAAGTCAGCCCGCAAGCGATAGTTAAAGACGCGGCGGCCAGCGGCTGCAAAACCATCGCCTACACATATACCGAACCGACAATTTATTTTGAACTGGCCATCGATACCGCGAAAATTGCCGCGGTCAACGGCTTAAAAAACGTCTTTGTCACTAACGGATTTATGACAACGGAAGCCATCGAAATGATTTCCCCTTATTTAGCCGCCGCCAATGTTGATTTAAAATCATTCCGTGAAGACTTCTATAAAAAACACTGCGGGGCGAAACTGGCGCCGGTGCTGGAGAGTTTGAAAAAGATGAAGGAAAAAGGCATTTGGGTGGAAATCACCACGCTGTTGATTCCCACGCTCAACGACGATGAACAGGAACTCCAGGACATCGCCCAATTCATCGCCGCACTGGGCAGGGAAACGCCCTGGCATGTCAGCCGTTTCCACCCACAATTCAAAAGGCGAGATTTGCCGCCCACGTCAATTTCTTCCCTGCACAAGGCGGTGGAAATTGGCAGGGAGGCGGGTCTTAAATACGTCTACAGCGGTAATGTGCCGGGCGATCAGGGAGAAAACACCTATTGCTTTAACTGCAAAAATATTTTGATTGAGCGCTTCGGATTCAAAATAATGAAGAAAGACTTAAAAGGTAACAAATGCGCCAATTGCGGCACGGTCTTGGACGGCATTTTTTAACTGCCTAAAAAAGCCCGATGGAATCTGATTCCATCGGGCTTTGATTATAATAAAGGGGCGTTTATAGCGCTTTTATTCCACCGGCGCGCTGGCGTCCGCCGCCCATTCCATGAACGAGCCGTCATACACTTTCACGTCTTTGTAGCCGAGCATGTCGGTCATAATGAACGCCCAGCCCGTGCAGGTTTTACCGGTATCGCAATAAAGAATTATCTCTTTGGCTAAATCTTTACCTACCGCTTTTTCGGCCAGTGCCGCTAGTTCGGCCTTGGATTTATACAGACCTTCCGGCGTGAAAAGTTGTCCTACCGGCAGATTAACCGCGCCCTTGATGCGCCCGGTTTTGGGCACGAATTCCAGTTTTTCCTTTCCTTCATAGAAGGCCGGCGCGCGCGTATCCACAATGATGGCCGTGCCGATTTTTCCCGCTAAAGCGGCCTTGTCGATGAACAGATTCTGATTGACTGTCGCCTTGAAAGGTTTGGCTTTCGGTCTCACCGCTTCCGAGGAAACCGGTTTGCCTTCTTTAACCCACTGGGTAATGCCACCGCTGAGAATCGCCACGTTGGGCACGCCCATGTATTTCAGCGTCCAGGCAACCCGCGTCATGTCAAACTGCTCGGGAATTTTTTCCGTTTTGCCGACCAGCACGACCAGCGTATTTTTATCAATGCCCGCGCCGCCGATGACATCCGCCAGATCTTCCACCAGGGGCAGCTCATTGAGCAGATCGCCCTTTTTGATGGCCCAGGAACCGTAAAAAACGTTCACGGAGCCGGGGATATGACCGGCCTGATAATCCTCAACCTTGCGCAGATCCACAATCACCAGGTTTCCTTTTTTGAGATTTTTCTGCAGCCAGTCCGTGGATACAATAGGATCGATGCCTCTGGCCAAGGCGCTCAGCGGCAGCAACAGCGCGATAGCTATCAATACCGCTTTCAAAATTCTTATTTTTTTCATACTCTTTCTCCTCCAATTACTTGGTCATTTGTTTAAAGTTATAAATTAACGCTTCATTCGCTTTCGAGCCCTCAGGCAAAAGGGTCTCGCGCGTCAGAAAGCCTGCCTTCGCGATATGACAGGAATCGCAGGAGCGCGTCCGCTCCGTGCGCTTCCGTATATTATGAACTGGCGAATTCCAGTAGTTAGGCAACGCATCAAAATTCTCCATTTTTATTCCCGCATCAAGAAAAGTAGTTCTTATGGTAGGAACGAGCCTAAGCGTTGTTAAGGTCTTGCGATCGCGCGGATTCAGCCCCAAAATGAATCCGGGCTTGGAGGTCGCGCCGGTGGCTGTGTGACAACTGTAACAATTCCGGTATTCTCCCGAAGCGTGACAGGCCTGACAGCTGACTTTCTCCTTGTGCACTTCGTGCGCCAGTTGGAATTTTTGATCCGTGTGGCAGGACTGGCACCTGGGCCGATCTTTAACTTCCTGCTTTGACTTATACAGGGTGCCGTCGCCGTGCATTTCCCGCTTTGTGTGGCAATCCACGCACATCATGCCTTTCTGGTAATGAACATCAGGAGAACCGCCGTATTCGCCGGTGAATTCCGGATAAACGCGTCCGCCGTGGCAGGAGGCGCAGGTTCTTCCTTCATTTTTTTTCACAAATTTATGCCCCTGCAAAAGCCCGGTGGTAATGCCGCCCACCGGCGGAGATTTCACATGACAGCTGCCACAGGAGGCATGGCAGGTGCGGCATGATTTTTCAAAGACCTTTTCATCGAATGTCTTGAGCTCCTCGAGGGAAAACCTGGGTTTCACGCCTTCACGCAGGCCCAGCGCCGTGTAGTGCAGGGACTTGGAATAATTCGCGGTGGTCTTTTTGTGGCAGATGGCGCAGGTTTTCAATTCATCGGACGGTCTTGCCAGGCGGCCGGCGTGAGCTTTCTCTTTTGTGTCCGCCTGGTCATCTCCACGATGGCAGAAAACACATTCCATCGATAAATGAAAATCGGCGCGCAGATTCGCCGGATTGACCAGATAACCTTTGTAATATTCTTCCGCCCGGACCGGGGGAGGAGCGCCTGCTCACCCCTCGGCCTCGCCGTGCATTTCCGGCGGCTTGACCAGCTCCTTCATTTTACTTTCGTTAGAATGACATTCATAGCAAGTACCCCTGCCCACCCCGGGCCGCAGCGTGCCCACCTGAGCGATCTCTTTCCAATTCTTATGGCAGGTATTGCAGTTGTACCAGGAAAAGGTTTTTCTTCCGTCATGGCAACCGAAACAGAACTTTCCCGGCTCATGATCGGCAACGCCAATAACATTCGCCCCCTGTTTGATCTGAAAATATTTCAGATGGCATTCGCGGCAATTGAGCGGCGGTGTATGGTTTTCGTGCTTAAACAAAACCCGCATATCATCTTTGCCGAAAACTTTAGCGGTGTTGTAAACAGGGGTTTTATAAGGCCTGGGCCTGCCTTTCACGTGCCCCACTTCATCTTCGCTGATGCGTATATGGCAGCGGGCGCACTGGGTATCGGCGGCAAAAGCGTCTTTGCCGTTGTGGCACGCCCCGCAGTATCTGCCGCGATAGAAGGATTCCATGATAAAATCTTTTTTCTCTTGCGCGCTGAGCGCGTCCATTTCAAACAGGCCGCTGTGGCATTTTTCACAGCTTATTTTCTTGACATCCACGTGATACTGATGGCGGAAGATGACTGATTTGACCGGCTGCGTGTACAAAATCCCGCCGCCGTCCGAAAAAGATCCTTTGCCGGAGACGCTGATGTTACCGACGCAGAAAAAGGCCAGCAAAACGATGATTAAGGCGCGACTTTTCTTCATGTAAATTTATCAGCCCTTCGTATAAAAAATATTCGGTTTCGCGTTTAATTCCGGCCGCAAAACCCACACGGGTTTTTGCAGTTGATGAACCATCCGAAAGACACGGCTTTCCGGATCGGACAAATCCCCGAACACGCGCACATCGGCCGGGCAAGCCTCGGCGCAGGCGACATTGTTCATTCCCTGCGAAAGCTTCGTCTCAAAACAGAAATCACATTTATCAATCGCTTTTCTTGTTTCATTGTAATAGCGCGCGTTATAGGGACAAGCCATCATGCACGATTTGCAGCCGATGCATTTCTTGTTATCCATCATCACGATGCCGTGAATCTTATCTTTGTAAGTCGCGCGCGTCGGACAGGTACGCACGCAGGGCGGGTTATTGCACTGGTTGCATAAGATAGGAATGAATTCCATAATCTGGTCAACGGATCGGGGATTTTTCCTTTTGAGAATCATTGTCCGCCAGCCATAGTCCGGCACGCTGTTGGTCTTCACACAGGCTTCCATACAGCGGCCACAGTCAATACAGCGATCCTGTCTGAGCACCATGGCGTAATGGGGTTTATAGGGATATTCATCGCGGTAAGCGTCCAGTGAATACGCTTTTTTTACGTTAGAAACCAGCGACAAGATGCCGCCTCCAGCCAAAACGCCGGTGACAACCAAGCCCATTTTCAGAAATTCCCTTCTTTCCCGGTCGGAAGGAACTTCGGAAAAGTCTTTTTTCCTATTTTCGCCGCGGTCAAAAATATCTTTCATTTTTTGAATCCGTCAAATACCTTTTCTCCCAACAGAAACGCCAGCGCGCAAAAACCGATGCCGCCCAACACCACCAGGATTTCAGAGATACTCGGCATATATCTATGCAATTCTGAAGCTTCTACCACGCCCAGATCCCAATAAAGCGGCACGATTTGTCCCACCACAACCATATCGAGGCGCATGAAAAAAATGCTGAAAATCATGATGGTCGAAGCGACAAACATCATGACCATGTTCTTTCCCTTCGCTACGAGAAATAAAATAAAAGGAATGATGATCCCCCCCGAAATTTCCAGAACCCAAAAATTGAAAGCGTAAGGACCGATCAAAAGCGCGTTCATGGCCGTAGCCGCAGAGGGGCTGCCTACCGAGGTGGTCAATATTTTCCATACGGTAAAAACCGTCATCACGGCCAGTAAAAGCATGGCCAGCCTGGCCACGGATTCCAGCGCTCTGGCGGTGGCGCTATCCATGGGCTTTTGGTGAATTTTCTGGGCCAGAAAAACAAAAAAGATAATAAAAGCGCATCCCGTAATCAGCGCGGACAAAATGAAATATACGGGGAAGTAGGAGCCATACCAGAAGGGGCGGCCGTGCATCATGGCAAAAACGCCGCCCAGGTTGCTGTTGGCGGCAACTTCCGTAACCACTCCCAGAAAACCGGCAATAACCGCCTGCCGATGCCTGCCTTCGGTTAAAAGAAAAATAAATTCAACCGTGAGAAAAACAACGGCGAAACTGTACAGCGTGCCCATCCACCAGATATTGGAACTGAAATTGGGAGAAATAATATTGTATAGCGCCATGCGGAAAGGATGTTCGATTTCCAGTCCGATAACCAGAAATCCGGCCAGGATCGTGACAATCGCCAGGTAAACACTGCGTTTTGCCAGAGGAACGAAATTTTTCACCCCGAAAACATGCCCCAGGGAAGAGACCAGACAAATTCCAGTCGAGGCGACAACAAAGAAAACATATGTGGAGATAAGCAGCGCTACGGGAATTTCACGGTAGGTGGCATAGACATGGCGGGTGCCGGTAATGAACAAAGCGTTGACGCCCGCCGCGAGGCCGACAAGCAGCAACACGCCAAAAAAAATGAGAGAGGCGATATATAACCTGCCGCCGGAAGCGACACGGTCATACGCGGCTTTGATCGCTGGGCTCATCAGGGCCTTGCTGATTAATGCCATTTTTTACCTCTTCGCCCGAAAAAGCGAACCGATAAACGATAAAGCAACTACGAAACAAAACTTTCAGGAAAAATCAATAACCCGGGACAGAGCCGCATGCAGATCCGCGTGCAGCCTCTTCGCGTTTCCTCCGGATTCTTCTATACATGTTTTCATGTAATTGGAAAGAACCGCGCTGCCCGTTTTTTTCATTGCGGAAGTAACCGCGGCCACCTGAGTGAGAATATCGATGCAGGGAGCGTCCTTTTCGATCAGGCGCTGCAGCCCGCGAATCTGCCCTTCAATTCTTTTCAGGCGGTCATAAACCTTTTTTCTTTCCGGAGTCATATATACCCTAGGGGGGTATATAGACGAAAACCCGGAGCTTGTCAAGAAAATTGTCCGGGGTTCTTTTTGTAATCTTTGACAAAATGAGGTGCCGATGATAAATTCGTGACCGTTATTCAACAACAGATGAGGGAGATTTTCTTGGCGAAAAGCAAAAATTTATTCTGGTCTTTTTTTTCTTCAGTTAAACTGACCGTTGTTCTGCTTTTTTTAATGGTCTTGCTTTTTATCGTCGCCACCTTTCTGCCGCCGCCAAGTGATGCACAAGAAATAAATTGGTTCAACGATCTTTATCACTCACCGCTCTTTTACGTTCTCGCGACGCTTTTTTCGCTTAATCTAATCATCTGCTCTCTGAACCGCCTGCCTGTTGCCGTCAGGCAATTGAACGCGCCGTGCTTTCCTCCTCCCGCGGGAATTTTCGACAACCAGGAGCGGGAGAGAATTGTCTTGTCTGATAAAGACATGACGGCGGGCGAGGCGATTGTTAAAAAATTTCTGTCTGCAAAATTTTCTTCTCCAAAAAAATCAGAATGGAAAAATGGCCTGCTTTTTTGCCGCGAGCGGGGAAGATTTTCTCTCTTCGGCGTTTATCTCGTTCATTTAAGCGTGCTGATTATCATCGCGGGCGCGTTGATCGGTTCTGTTTTCGGCCTGGAGGGCAGCATGAATCTGCGCGAAGGAGAAACGTCCAGCCTGATCCGGCTGGATAAGGGACGGGGCGTTCATCAGCTTCCCTTTTCCGTGCGCTGCGATAATTTTTCTGTCGAATTTTACGACACCGGCGCGCCTAAAACATACCGCTCCGATCTGAGCTTCTTTAAAAATGGCGAACTCAAGCAAACCGGATCGGTGCTGGTCAATCACCCCTTCACCTTTGAAGGCGTGCGCTTTTACCAGGCCAGTTACGGCAAAGCCGACGACAACAGGGCTCTCATAGTTTACAACTCAGCGGGAAAAGAATCCGCCAAAATAACGGCAAAAGAAGGGGATACTTTTGACCTACCGCGCCAAAAAGCCCGCGCCACCGTTTTACGCGTCGAGGAGAACATCATGGGGCTCGGACCAGCGGTAAAGCTCGACATTGATACGGGAAAAAGAAATATCCAGTTCTGGGTTTTTCAGCACATTGATGAAATTGCCCGCGCCAATCCCGACCTGTTTGCCGAAGTGCCGCTTTTCAATCCCGGACTTTTTGCGCCGCTGGTCTTTTCTCTGGAGCGGCTGGATAACCGATACTTTACCGGCCTGAGGGTCGTGCGCGATCCGGGTGTTCCTTTTGTCTTAAGCGGGGGTATTCTCTTGCTTTGCGGACTGATTATTATTTTTTTCACCGCGCATGAACGAATTTGGCTGCTCCTGGAGAGACAACCGGAAGGAATAAAAATCTCCGTGACCGGACGCGCGAGCAGAAACCAGGCCGTGCTAGAGCGGCGGCTGGAGCGCCTCTGCCAAAACTTAAGCAAGGAGTTGGCGATATGACCCATACGCTGATTTTAAGCTATGTCACCTTTATCTATTTTATAGCTTTTGTTTTTTATCTTTTCAAAATGATTTTGCAAAAGGACGCCTGGGGCCGACTGGCTTCCCTGGCGACCTGGCTGGGTTTTTTGGCGCACACCTTGGCTTTTATCTTAAGATGGAAAGCATCCCACGACATGGGATTCGGGCACGCGCCCTTGACCAATCTTTACGAATCTCTCATCTTTTTTGCCTGGTCGATAGCTTTTCTTTATCTGGCGGTGGAATGGCGCATTAAAAACAAGAGTCTCGGTGTCTTTGTCGTACCCGTGGCTTTTCTCCTCATGGCTTACGCGTCCATCGCTCCAGGCATGAATACCCGCATTGAGCCGCTCATCCCGGCCCTGCAGAGCAACTGGCTCACCACGCATGTACTGACCTGCTTTATGGGCTACGCCGCTTTTACCGTCGCTTTCGGCTGCGCCCTGCTTTACCTGTGGAAAGACAAAAAGGAAAGATCTGCAAGGGAAGAAAAATCGGCGGTGACGCAGAAACTTCCTTCGCTGACGGTGCTCGATGCGCTGATTTATCAGAGCGCCGCGCTTGGTTTTGTTTTTCTGGCCATCGGCATCATCACCGGCTCGGTCTGGGCGCACTACGCCTGGGGCTCCTACTGGAGCTGGGATCCGAAAGAAACCTGGTCTTTGATCACCTGGCTGGTTTACGCTATTTTGCTGCACGCCCGCTACGTCCGCGGCTGGCGCGGCCGGCGCCTGGCTGTACTGGCTATTGTCGGCTTTGCCTGTGTCCTCTTTACCTACCTGGGGGTAAATTTTCTCCCTAGCTTGCATAGTTATACCTAAATATGTCTTTGTTCCGGATTAGCGTTGGATATTTTCTGGGAGAAATTAATTTTTCTTCGTCTTGCCTATGGATTACGCCCTGTCTTTTAAACATTAGAGGCGACTTAATATCAAATTCTAGGGACTACAAGATGCAGAAAATGTTATAGTTACGTTAACGAAGAAATAGAAAGGGTTTTAAAATGGGCAAAAAATTGTCCTTATTGTGACTCGAAACGTACACGGAAAAAAGGTTTTTATAAAGGTCGGCAACGACACCGATGAATAATATGATTTAAGCAATTTCAAAACAGTCAACGTAAGGAGCGAATAGAAAAAATCATTTGGAATGAATACGTATACAAGAGACAAAGTCTTGAGCAATTATCTTGTCGATATGGAAAAAGCAAAAACTGGATTCGTCAACATCTCTCTCAATTACCAGCGATAAAACAAGAAGCTTTTTCCCGGGCGGTAGTAGTTGTTGCTGATGTTACTTTCTTTAGCAGAAATTTAGGAATTTGCGCTATGCGGGCACCTCGTCTCAAGGCAAATATCTATGTTTACGAAGTCCAAACGGAATCGGTTGACGGTTACAGGCACGGCAGAATGGAATTAGAGCAAAGAGGCTACGCGCTTTTTTTCTCTGCCTTTCAAAAATTTATATAATTATTAGCTTTTTTAAAATTAATTACGTTGTAATTTTTTGACTACCTGTCTGGAACAAATGACATAATCTTTCATCTATCTGCTTATTTGACTTGAAGCCTTTTTCAGCGTGGGAAAAAAAGAAGGAAAAAGTAAACAACAAATTCACCAGCTCAGGTAGTATACCCGGATTCATAGTTGTATCACCATGCGAAATGGCATTGGTTATGCAAAGGCGTGATTGTATTTTATATTGCTGAAGCCGGCGATATAATTTCATTGATTCGACAGATGGAATTACCCGATCTTCTGCTCCATGAATTATTGCTACAGCCGCGCTTAATGAAGAAATCCGCTGAATCACCGATAGCTTTTTGATTATGCCGCTAAAATAATTTGACTGTGAACAAGCCTGCCTCCAGTGATGCAGACGAAAAGAGGCATCCGCGCGCAAACGGTTGAATATTTCCTGCTTATCTTTTGGCAATGTATTAAGAAAATCGGGAAGCTCCGGCTGTTCCCGGCAATATCCGTTGTCACAGATAGCGGTGTGTAACGCCGCGGAGATATCTTTGTCGTAACCGATCGAATAAGGCAAATAATTATTGAGCATGATAAATGTTCCGTATTCGTCATTATCTTTGTTGGACAATAAATATTTTATTGATGAAGCCGCATCGGAGTATGACCCAATAGCGCAAATCGATTTAACTAAATTTCGCGTATGAGGAGAGGTTGCGGCAATTAACGCCATCCCGGCGGAAAATGATGCTGAAAAAATGGAAAGATGCCCGCACGGAGATAAGGACTTATCCGCCGTGATAGCAATAATCGTGTCGGCGATGTCATCAACGATTTCCTCTTTTATCCGCAATTCCTGAATATCCTTATACAAAGGTGAAATAACAATATACCCGATACCTGCCAGTGCCCTGCAGACATTATCCATACGCGGATCAAGATTGCCTTTGGGCGTCATCCCGTGTATGGCCAGAATCGTCCCGCGCGATGAGTCTCTTTTTTTCCTATAAACAAAGGATTCAATCACAGTTTTGCCTAAAGGCAGTTCAATACTAGATACCTCAATGTTTTTGCAAACAGGATACTTGCAGTTGATGATAAAAAGTAACGCTCTAATTAAATGCGACATTTTCTCGTTAGCGTGTTTTCCAAAATAAATCTCACCAATTAACTTTCAGCAAGAACTTTATCCATATAGTTTTTATTCAGTGCAGCGAGATCAAGAATGGTTAAATAATCCATACATTTGAACTCGGAATCATATGCCGGTTCTCCACACACTTTTGCGCCTAATGACAAATATGAATTCAAAAGACTTGGAATGAGCCTGGCTACTTTGGGCTTGTTTGTCGTGTAAGCATCGAGGACATTTACGATAGAGGCAAGTTCCTTAATGTGGTAGCTGTTTTTCGGAGTTACACGCATATCCTGCGCGGCGTAGAAGTTCTGCCGCAGGTAGCTTTCCAGAATAGCAATTTTCATTACATCAGTAGTGTTTATACTCGCACAGCCAAATAGATAGCGCGCGCCACTTTTCAATATATATTCATGCAATCCCTGCCACAGCAAAAGAATGGTTTTGCCGTTGCGATAGTTTTTGGCTATGCACGCCCTGCCTAATTCCAGCTTAATACCATCAAGTTTTTTTATATTCTGGATATCAAATTCGCACTCGGAATAAAACTTATCATAAAAAGAATCGGCTATTAACCGATAAGTGCCGACAATTTGGTCATTTCTACGGTCAATTATAACGAGATGGTCGCAGTAGGCATCATGCTCATCCATATCCAAATTAAAAGAGCGCTTTTTTCCTATGATCTCACGATAAAATACATCATGTCTCAGGCGCAGCGTTTCTTCCAACTCATCTCCGTTTTCGGCCGTTTTGATAATATAATCTCCTTTTTGAATATTAATAATTATTTTAGGCTCAAATACGTTAAAAATGTGACGATAAGAAGTAAAAAGAATGTTACCGACAATTTTTCCCTGTTCAAACTTTTGTGTTTCCTGAAGCTGTAAAGCTGTTAGCATCTTGGTTCTCCCTTTATTTATACTAATAATTGCCATGCTTGTCTTCTTCCCTCTACTGAAAAACATGAACTTTCGAGTGAAAAGAATTTTCTATGTAAAGTCTTTATATCTTTTGTCTGTTAAAACTTAATGACAGTTCAATAACGTTGTCATTAGAGATTCTGAGGAGATGGTGGCTATATATAATTGAAGGGTTCGTTTGCCGCGGCGCCCCCCACCATAAAAAAAGAAGGAAAAACTAAAAAAAATCAAAACACTACATATAGTGGTTTTAAGGCAACAGTACCACATTTTGTGGTATTTTTTCTTTACAAAGGATTTTTCTTTTGTTAGACTTTCAAAAATTTTTGCGCACTTATTCGAGACTTATTTATGAATTTAAAAAGGCTGGAAATATCAGGATTTAAATCATTTCGGGACAAAGCCGTGCTGGATTTTTCTCAGGGCATTACGGCGATTGTCGGCCCCAACGGCTGCGGTAAATCCAATGTCGTTGATGCCATACGCTGGGTCATGGGCGAACAGCGCGTAAAAACCCTGCGCGGAAAAAAGATGGATGACGTCATTTTCAACGGAAGCCAGGACTCCGAAGGGGTGGGGATGGCGGAAGTGACCATGACGCTCATCGCCAACGGCCATAACTTTCCTGGCGCCTACGCCGATATGAGCGAGATTTCAATTTCGCGCAAAATTGTCCGTGAGGGTGAAAGCGAATATTATATCAATCAGGTGCCGTGCCGTCTGCTGGATGTCCGGGAATTCTTCATGGGAACAGGAGTGGGCGCCAGGACTTATTCTCTCATCGAACAGGGCAGCATCTCGAACCTCGTGGAGGCCAAGCCCGAAGACAGAAGGATGTTCATCGAAGATGCCGCGGGTGTCTCCAAATACAAGAGCCGCAAAGAGGCCGCGGTGCGCAAAATGGAAGCCACCAAGCAAAATCTGCTGCGCCTTAACGATATCACCAAAGAAGTGAAATCCCAGCTCAACGCCATCACCCGGCAGGCCAAGCGAGCCGAACAATACAAAGAAATCAAGGCGCGCCTCAAGGAAACAGAATTGACGCTGGCCATGCAGAACTTCAGCGATCTTTTTGCCAAAAGCAATGCGCTGCGGACCGAACGCGGCAACCTGCAGGAGCAGGAAGGCGCTCTGTGCGCCTCTATCGAAGCTCGCGAGTCGGCGCTCGAAGAAATCAAAACAAAAATCATGGAAAGCGAGGAGTTAATCGCCAAAAAGCAGCTGGAGCTTTACGAAGCAAAAAACACCATCAGCATCAAGGAAAAAAATATCGAATTCGCCCAAAAACAAATCGTCGATTGCGCTGAGCGCAAGAAAAAAGACCTGGCGGAAATCGAAACACTGAACACCCGCAAAGCGGATCTGGAAGCGGAAATCAAAGACACGAGGGAAAAAGTCGGCGAAACAGAAGAAAGAGTACTGGCGCTGAAAAAGGAACAGGAAGAGGGCCGGCAAAAAGCGCAGGCGCTGGTCGAGACGGATAAGACAATCAATGCCAGTCTCGAAGAAAAGAAAATTCACTATTATGATATCGTCACGGAAAAGAACAAGCTAAAAAATCTGTTATCCGTTTTAGCCAAAAGCATAGATGACCTCAAAAGGCGCGCGGAACGCGAAGCGCGGGAAATTGAAGAAGACAGGATAAAACTTGGCTCTCTGACGGAAAAATTAAAAGAGGTGACTGAAGCCCTGGAAAGCAATTCCCAGGAACTCACCGCGCTGGAAGAAAAAGGCCAGAACGCGTCCAGCTATCTGGAGCAGACCAAGGAAGATCTGCAAAAATGCGAGGAGGAACTTCGTCAGCTTAAGGAAGATATCGGCGCCAAAGTTTCGCGCCTCGTTTCGCTTAAAGAATTTCAAGAATCTTTCAAATGGGGCAACGAGGGCGTCCGCTCGGTCATCGAGGCGCAGGAAGGCCGCGATAAGTTCTCTGGCGTAGTCGCCGATCACATCAGCGTGCCGCGCGAATATGAAACAGCAGTCGAAGCCGTTCTGGGCGAAAAGCTCCATTATGTAATCGTGAAAAATCAGGAAGACGGCGTCTGGGCTATCGATTATCTGAAGAATCATCAGCTCGGCCGGGGCAGTTTCATGCCGCAAAACCTGCGAAACAATAACAACACCAATTACGGGATCAGGCCGCAGGAAGCACAGCCGCTTCTGGAAAAAGTTAAAGTAAAACAGGATTTTCAGCAGATTGCCGACTGCCTTTTGGGCGATGCCTTTCTGGTTCCTTCGATTGAAAGCGGCATAAGCATCTGGAAGAAAAACGGTTTCCACGGCACGCTGGTCACGCGCCAGGGGGACCTCATCAACCCGCAGGGCGTCATCAGCGGCGGTAGCGGCGCGGCGGTGGAAAAAAGCATCCTTTCCACAAAGCGCGAAATCGGCGAACTGGAAACCGAAATAGCCTCACTCAACGCCAGACTTCAGGAGCAAACAGCGCAAAAAGAAAATCTGGTCACGCAGCTGACGCGGTGGGAAGAAGAAAGCGGGCGCATCAAAGCGGCCATTCACGCGCTGGAAATAGCTATCAACAGCAGAAAAAAAGACGAGGAGCGTTTTGCCGACGAAATAAGCGCCCTGAAACAGCGTCTTACGGCGCTGGAATTCAACCTTCAGACCATAAAATCCGAAGAGGCGGAAGCGGCGGAAAAGACACAGCTGACCAACGCGGAGATAATCAAAAAGGAAGAAGAAGAAAAGCAGATAAATCTAATTATTGCCGAATTCAACGCCAAACGCGATCAGTCGCGGGTGGCGATTGAAGAGCAGGAACGCTATCTGACCACAAAGAAAATAGAAATGGCCGCGCTCGAAGAAAAAAAGGAGGCGGATTTAAGGGCGATATCCCGCCTGCAAAGCGATCTGACAAACATAGAAAATGAAATCAAGGCAAAAGAGGAAGAGATTATCTCCTGTGACAGCCAGCTTGCTCAATTATCTCTGAGCGTCGAGGAGGAACAAAGCGCCCTCAAGAGTCTTTACACCGGCATGGAGCAGTTGGAAAATTCCTTAAACGAGCAAAAAGCTGGCCAGAGCAGCATTGACGAAGACCTCAGGGCTAGAGAAAATGAAATCAAGGAAGTGAAAAGAAAACTCGACGAGCTGCGCCAGAAAATCAACGAGCTGGAAATTACATACCGCGAAACAACACTCAATAGTGAAAATTTAGTCCGCTCCATCAAAGAAAAATATGATGTTGACTGGGAGGCGATGTTCGCTTCCTTCAGCCGGCTGGACGACGAAAAAATCGCCGCGCTTGCCGAATCTCTGGAAAAGGACAAGCAGGCGGTGAATAATTTCGGCGAAGTAAACCTTTTGGCCATCAGTGAATACGAGGAGCTGGACACGCGCTATCAGTTTCTTACCACGCAAATCGCGGATTTGAACTCCTCGCTCAACACGCTGCAGCGGACAATCATGCGCATCAATAAAATTTCCCGCACCAGATTTGCCGAAACATTCGCGGCCATCAACGAATGCTTCAAGGAGGTCTTCGCTCATATTTTCCCCGGCGGCCGCGGCCAATTGCTTTTGACCGACGAAAACGATCTGCTGGAAACGGGCGTGGATATCGACATCCAGGTGCCCGGGAAAAAAGCGCAAAGCGTCAGCCTGCTTTCCGGCGGAGAAAAATCGCTCGCGGCGGTCGCGCTGATTTTCGCCATTTTAATGTATCGCCCCTCGCCTTTTTTGGTTTTGGATGAAGTTGATGCCGCTCTCGATGACGCCAACACCAACCTGTTCAACAACCTGATCAAGGATGTCTCCCAGAAATCCCAAGTGGTCATGATTACACACAACAAAACCACCATGGAAGTCGCGGACACTCTGTTCGGCGTCACCATGCAGAAAAACGGCATTTCATCGCTGGTTTCGGTCAATCTTAATTAATCCTTTCTTTACATCCGCGTAAAAAGCCGTTATTGAAGAACAATAAAAGGCGAAGAATTTTGGCCATGGAAAAGAATGGTTTTTTTGCAAAGTTAAAAGGCGGTTTATCCCGGACGCGCGACGCGCTGTCCCAAAACCTCGACGCGCTGCTTTTTGGGAAAAAAATACTGGACGCGGATCTTTTCGAACAACTGGAAGACCTTCTCATCAGCGCTGATCTTGGTCCGCGGTTCACGCGGGACCTGCTCGACGAGGTGCAGGACAAAATCAAACGCCGCGAGCTTGACAACGTTCAAGAAGTCAAAAAAATTCTGCGTGAACGTATGCTGGCCATTTTAGCCGGCGCGCCTCCCTTACCGGAAATCCGCCGTGATAAACCGCATGTCATTATGGTGGTGGGGGTCAACGGCAGCGGCAAGACTACGACCATCGGGAAAATGGCGCACCTCCTACGGAGCGAAGATCATGAAGTAATGCTGGTGGCGGCGGACACTTTTCGCGCGGCGGCTATCGAGCAGCTGGAAATCTGGGGTAAGCGCGTGGGCGCGCCCGTCATCCGGCAGAAAATGAACGCCGACCCCGCCGCGGTTGTTTTTGACGCTTTGGCGAAAATCAGCGGTGGGTATAACGGAATAATGATTATCGATACGGCGGGCAGATTGCATACCAAAATTAATTTGATGGAAGAACTCAAAAAAATAAAAAGAGTCATCAGCGGCAAGTTGCCCGGCGCGCCGCAGGAAACATTACTGGTTCTGGACGCCACAACAGGCCAGAACGCGCTGGCGCAGGCAAAGATGTTTAAGGAGGAAATCGGCGTCAACGGCATTGTTCTGACAAAACTTGACGGCACGTCCAAGGGCGCCGTGGTCGTGCGCATTGTCCATGACCTCGCGCTGCCCGTGCGCTACATCGGCGTGGGAGAGGGCATCGAAGATTTGCGCGAATTTGTAAGCGAAGATTTTATCAAGGCGATTGTCGATTAAACTTCCGATAAGCCGGCATTTATGATGGAAAAAATATTTGCCATCGGCGATATCCACGGCTGCATGAATAAGCTCGAAGAGCTGATGGGCAAAATTCCGGTAGACCGCGACAAGGATTTGCTCGTCTTTCTCGGTGATTATATCGATCGGGGCCAAGACAGCCGGAAAGTCGTGGATTTTGTCATCGCCCTGAACGAAAATTTCCGAAGCATTGTTTATCTTATGGGCAATCATGAGCGCATGTTTCTGAATTTTCTGGAAGGCCTTGAGGAGGAGCTTTATTTATGCAACGGCGGCAGGTGCACGCTGCGTGATTACGGCATCGCCATGACCGATTCCCCCGCGGAAAGAAAAAAGAAAATCCCCGCCGCGCATATGCGTTTTTATCAATCGCTTTTGCCCTATTACGAAACCGAAAACTACCTTTTTGTCCACGCGGGACTGTTGCCCGGTGTAGAGCTTGGCAAACAAAAAATTGATGATTTAATCTGGGTGCGCCGCGAATTTATCGACGCTGATTATGATTTCGGCAAAATTGTTGTCTTCGGTCACACACCTGTCGGACGCCCCTTGATGAGAAAAAATAAAATCGGCATTGACACCGGAGCCGTGTACGGCGGAAAATTGACCTGCGTGGAACTTCCGGCGCTAAAATTTTATCAGGCCTGAAAATGAAAATTATTGAATGCGTGCCTAATTTCAGCGAGGGTAAAGACAACGTAAAGATAGAGCGAATCGCGCGTGTTTTTGCGTCGCATCCCCGTGTGCGCCTGGCCGATTACAGCAGTGATCCCGATCACAACCGCAGTGTTTTTACTTTTTTGGGAGAGCCTGATGATGTGCGTGACGCGGCGCTGGCGGCGGCAGGCGAGGCTTTAAAACTCATCGATATGCGCGGACAGGAAGGAGCGCATCCCCGACTGGGCGCAGTGGACGTTGTTCCTTTTATTCCGCTGGCGCAAGCGGTCATGAAAGACGCGGTTGCCGCCGCGCGCGAATTTGGCCGGATATTTTTTGAAAAATTCGGCGTGCCGGTTTATTTTTACGGGGCGGCGGCGCTCAAATCCAATTGCGTTGAGCTGCCGGACGTGCGGCGCGGCGGATACGAAACATTAACGGAGAAAATAAATTGCGCCGACACGGCGCCGGACATCGGAGCGAAAATTAACGAACGCGCCGGCGCGACAATTGTCGGGGCCAGAGAAATACTGGTCGCTTTTAATATCAATCTGGCCAGCGCCAATTTGACGCTGGCGCAAAAAATAGCCGCGCAAATCCGCGAAAAAAACGGCGGCTTAAAAGGCGTGCGCGCCATCGGCGTTCCGCTCAAAAGCCGCAAGCTCGCGCAGGTGTCCATTAATATCACCAACTGCCGTGAAACACCATTAAGAAATGTTTATGATGAAGTAAAAAAACTGGCTGATAAAAACCACGTGGGGATACTCGAATCAGAACTGATTGGCCTCGCGCCCGCCTGCGCTTTTGCCGGCGCTACGCCCGCTTACCTGAAGCTAAAAAATTTCAATGAAAATCGTCTGATTGAAACTCATCTGAAAAAATGTACCAACTGATAATTTTATTTCTTTTTGCCCGCCTTTTTCGCGGCTTTGGCCAGTGTCTTAAGGCGCTTTTTTTCCAGCTTATACTTAATGGTATGGTTGCCCTTTTCAGACAAAGTCGCGGCGGCTGGTGGGGCATCCGGGGCGGACGTTTTTTCCTTTTTGGCGCGGCGCGCCGCGACTTTTTTGACAATTGCTTCCGCCGTCATCCGCCCGAACTGTCCGATAAACCCGGCAATGAGCACCAGGATCACCCATTTCAGCGCCGACCATGATTTTATATATTCGATGATTTCCGCCATAAGTTTCCCACAGCTAATTTAGCTGCAATAATTCAGCAGGTTTGTCAAAAAGATAATCAGGCCCCGCCGCGGCCATTTTTTCACGGCTGTGCCAGCCCCAGGTGACGCCCACGGTTTTGACCCCGGCCTGTTTCCCCTCCTTGATGTCGCCGGTTGTATCGCCAATGTAGTAAATATCGCCAGGGGGGAGCTGATATTTTTGTATCGCGTAGAGAATTTTATCTTTTTTGCTGAGCATAAAATCGGAACCCAGAATTTCATTAAAATAATCATCATAACCGAATAATTCGAGCGCTTCTCTGATCGAAGCTGTATCGTTTGATGAAATCACAATAAGGCAATGTTTTTTTTGCAATTCTTCGACTACTGGCGCGGCGTCTTTAATCGGCTTGATATCGTCAATCTTCACCTGCGCGAGAATATCAACAGACGCTTTCATAAACGCTTCCAGATCCACGCCTTTTTGCACCAGCGATTCATAAAAATTTCCCTCGAATAGTTCCAGAAACTCCTCGCGTCCGCGGGTAAGGGGCTGATTAATTTTTATCAGGCAATCCGTGACCGTTTTTTCATAAACATCCAGCGAATCAACCAAAACGCCGTCAAAATCAAAAAGAAACAACTTCATTAAATACTTACTCCTTTGTGCACCCGTTTTATAGCCGTTGCATAAGGTTTTCTCAAAATGCCGCGCTCCGTGATTATTGCCGTAATAAGTTTTGCGGGTGTAACATCAAACGCGGGGTTATAAACTTTCGTGCCGCGAGGCGCGATGCGCTTACCTGCGCAGATACTTACTTCCGCGTCATCTCTTTCTTCAATAGGGATCGCCTTTCCCGTCTTGACTGAAACATCAATAGTGGAAACAGGCGCGGCCACGTAAAAAGGAATGCCGTGTTCCTTTGCCAAAACGGCCAGTGAATATGTCCCTATTTTGTTGGCCGTATCGCCGTTGGCGGCGATTCTGTCCGCGCCGACGATTATTTTATCAATTTTGCCCTGGCTTATCAGAAAACCAGCCATATTGTCCGTAATCAGCGTAAAGGGTATTTTTTCTTTTTTCAGCTCCCAGGCCGTGAGGCGCGCCCCCTGCAGGACGGGGCGGGTTTCATCCACATAAACTTGAATGCTTTTCCCCTGCGCCTTTGCCGCGCGCATTACCCCCAGCGCCGTGCCGTATCCGGCGGTGGCCAGCGCGCCGGCGTTGCAGTGCGTGAGAATATTATCATGCCGCGCAATCAGGCGCGCGCCGTTTTTGCCAATCTTGCGGTTGATTTCGATATCTTCAACATAGATTCGTTTTGCCTCGTTGATTAATGCCATGGTTATCTTGCGCGGCGGCAAATACCGGACAAGCGCGAAGCGTCTTTTCATCCGCTCGAGCGCCCAGGCGAGATTTCTCGCTGTCGGTCGCGCCCGGTTTATTTCGTCGCAGATGAAAAAAAATTTCTTCTGTAATTTATCAGGCGTCAAATCGCCAAGTTTTAGAGCGCCAAGCGCCACGGCAAACGCGGCCGCCACGCCAATGGCGGGGGCGCCACGCACTGTAAGGTTTTTTATCGCCGTAATCACCTGCTTGTATGATTCACAGGCAACATACTTTTCCGCGGTAGGCAGGGCTCTTTGATCAAGGAAAACTACTTTATTGTTTTTCCAGCTGATGGTTTTAATCATTTTCCGGCAAGCATTTTTTTGAGCAAGTCGTTGACAATCTGTGGATTGGCCTTGCCCTGCGTGGCCTTCATCGCCTGGCCGACAAAATAACCGAAGAGCTTTTCCTTTCCCGCGCGGTAGTCGGCAAGCTGCTGCGGATTGGCGTCAATAATCGAGGAGATGGTTTTCGCCAGCGCCGCTTCATCGGTGATCTGTACCATTCCCTTTTCGGCGATGACCTGCTGCGGCTTCTTCCCGCTTCTATACATCTCTTCCGCAATGTCCTTGGCCATTTTCCCGCTAATCGTGCCGGCGTCAATCAGATTAATCATTTCCGCGAGAGACGCGGCGGCAATCGGGCAGTCACGGATTGTTTTTTTATCTTCGTTAAGAAACTTCATCACATCGCCCATCAGCCAGTTGGCGGCCTGCTTGGGCTTGGCGCAGATTGCCACCACTTCCTCATAATACTGCGCCAGCGCTTTATCGGCCGTAAGCACGCCCGCATCGTAGGCGGAAATCTGATACTCGCTGATGAATCTTTCGCGCTTGGCCTGTGGCAGCTCCGGCATATCCGCGCGGATTTTATCGATCCAGGCCGCGTCAACGATAACCGGCACCAGATCAGGGTCGGGAAAATAACGGTAGTCGTGCGCTTCTTCCTTGCCGCGCATCGAATTGGTCGCGCCCTGCGCGTCATCCCAAAGCCGTGTTTCCTGCACAATCGCGCCGCCGTTTTCCACGATATATTGCTGCCGTTTTATTTCATACTCCAGCGCGCGCTGGACATTGCGGAAGGAATTCATGTTTTTCAGCTCCGTGCGCGTGCCGAATTCCTTTTGCCCTTTGGGGCGAATAGAAACGTTCGCGTCGCAGCGGAAAGAGCCTTCCTCCATGTTGCCGTCGCAGATTTCCAGATAAACCAGAATCTCGTGCAGGCGCTTGAGATAATCCGCCGCTTCCTCGGAAGAGCGGATATCCGGTTCGCTGACGATTTCAATCAACGGCACGCCGGTGCGGTTCAAATCCACGTAGCTGACCGGATTGTGCTCGTCATGCAAGAGCTTTCCCGCGTCTTCCTCCATGTGAATTCTGGTGATGCCGATTTTTTTCTTGCCGCCGTTGACTTCCAGCTCTACATAACCATGTTCGGCCAGTGGATAGGCGTATTGCGAAATCTGATAACCTTTGGGCAAATCGGGATAAAAATAATTTTTACGGGCAAATTCACATGTGGAATTAATGTTGCAATTTGTCGCCAGCGCCATCTTCATGGCGTATTCGACCACTTTTTTATTGAGCACCGGCAAAACGCCCGGCATGCCCAGACAGACCGGGCAGGTGTGGCTGTTGGGCGCGGCGCCGAACTTGGTGGAGCAGTTGCAGAATATTTTTGTGTCCGTTAACATTTGGGCGTGGACTTCCAGCCCGATGACCGCGTCAAACTCCATTACAACCCAGGCCTCCTTTTTTCGACTTGCGCTTTTCGTTCGTAGGCGGAAGCAACCTGGATCAGTTTTCCTTCCTGAAAATGCCCGGCCAAAAACTGCACGCCGATGGGCAGGCCGGATTTGGTAAAGCCGCAGGGCAGGGAAATGCCGGGAATCCCGGCGAGATTTGTGGAAATAGTGAAAATGTCGGAAAGATACATCTGCAAAGGGTTGTCGGTTTTCTCGCCGATCTTGAAAGCCGGAGTGGGCGTGGTGGGCGTCAGAATCACATCGCATTTTTTGAAGGCTTCTTCAAAATCTTTTTTAATCAGCGCGCGCACCTGCGATGCTTTTTTGTAGTAAGCGTCATAGTAACCCGCGGAAAGGGCGTAAGTGCCAATCATAATGCGCCGCTTTACTTCCGCGCCGAATCCCTGCATCCTTGTCTTTTTATACATATCCAGCAAATCACCGCCCGCCGCGCGAAATCCATATTTGACGCCGTCGTAGCGCGCCAGATTAGAAGACGCTTCCGCCGGAGCGATAATATAATAAACCGCCAGGCAATATTGCGTGTGCGGCAGCGATATTTCCACGCTCTGTGCGCCGCATTTTTCCATAGCTTTTATCGATTCTTCGATGGCGGCTTTCACTTCGGGATCAATGCCTTCCACAAAATATTCCTTGGGAATACCGACTTTCCATCCCTGGATGTCGCGGCCAACAAACTGGTGGTAATCAGGATTTTCGACATTAACCGAGGTGGACTCTTTAGGATCATACCCCGCCAGCACGTTCATCATAATCGCGCAGTCTTCCACGTCTTTGGTGAAAGGGCCGATCTGATCCAAAGATGAGGCAAAAGCAATCAGCCCGAAGCGCGATACGCGGCCGTATGTAGGTTTCATCCCGACAATGCCGCATAAAGCCGCCGGCTGACGGATGGAGCCGCCGGTATCGGAGCCGATGGAGGCGATACATTCATCCGCGGCCACAGCCGCCGCGGAACCGCCACTGGAGCCGCCGGGGATTCTTTCTAAATCCCACGGGTTGCGCGTGGGGCCGAAATAAGACGTTTCCGTGGAAGAGCCCATAGCGAATTCGTCCATGTTGGCTTTACCGATAAATATCGCGCCGGCGGCGCGCAGTTTTTCCACAACAGTGGCGTCATAAGGCGGGATAAAATTATGCAGAATATGCGAGCCGCAGGTGGTAGGCACGCCTTTGGTGCAGACAATGTCTTTGAGCGCGACGGGAATGCCGGAAAGCGGCTTGATGTTGCCCTTTTTAATTTCTTTATCGGCATCAGTGGCGGCGGCAAGGGCTTCTTCCTTGAGCACGCGGATGTAGGAATGAACTTTTTCCTCCACCGCGTCAATTCTCTGCAAAACGGAGCACGTGATTTCCGTGGCCGTCGTTTTTCCTTCTTTGATTTTATCTTGCAGTTCGTGAATGGTTGACTGATATAGTTCCATATGATCCTTTACTCAATGACCTTCGGTACGCGGAAAAACTCTCCGCGCGCGTCGGGCGCGTTTGCCAACGTTTTTTCCGTGCCGATCGATTCGACAACATTATCTTCGCGGAAAGCGTTGGTTACGCCGATGGCATGGCTCATCGGCTCGACACCCTTGGTGTCCAGTTCGTTGAGCTTATCGATGTAGAGCAGGATATCGTTTAGCTGCGCGGTGAATTTTTCTTTTTCCTGCGGCGTTATTTCCAGGCGCGCCAGATGCGCGACATATTCAACTTCCTGAGCTGTTAATTTCAATCTTTTCTCTCCTCTATTGTCCAGTAAGGACTTATTTTCGCCGTTACCTGTTTGATGATATTGTCGGCGCCGGCCTGAGCTTCCAGCGCGGCCAGCTCTTCTTCCTTGCAATACGTATCGCCGCGCATCTCTTCCAGGACCGCCTTAACCGAATTAGTTAGACCCGCCACATGATAGCCTCCTTCCAGCACAGCCACAAAACGTCCCGCGCAGCAGCGATCAGCGATATCGAGCAGGATTCTGGTCATAGCCGCGAATCCTTTGGGCGTGACGCGCATGCCGCCCAGCGGATCCTGAAAGTAGGTATCGAAACCGGCGGAGAGCAACACAAAATCGGGCTTGTATTGCATAGCCGCGGGCTGCAGAATTTTTCTAAAAATTTTCACAAAATCAGCGTCCCCCATCCCCGTGCTCAGAGGAACATTAATCGTGTAACCCGCTCCTTTACCCCGACCGATTTCCTGGAGGCTTCCCGTGCCCGGATAATAAGGATACTGGTGCGTGGAAAAATACAAAATCCGTGGGTCGTCCTCAAAACTGTGCTGCGTGCCGTTGCCGTGGTGCAGATCCCAATCAACAATCAGAATTTTTTTTAGATTATGTTTATCAATGGCGTGCAGTGCGCCGACAGCCACATTATTAAAAATGCAAAAGCCCGCCGCGCGGTCATATTCCGCGTGATGTCCGGGCGGGCGGACCAGCGCGAAAGCGTTGTCCACCTTTCTGTCCATAACACTGTCGATGGCGTTAAGCAGACCTCCCACAGCCAGCTTGGCTATCACGTAGCTTTCCGGGCTGGTGGCCGTGTCCGGATCGAGGTAAACACTGTCTTGGCCGGCGGTACTGGCGATATATTCCACGTAGGAAGGCGCATGAACCATTTGAATTTCTTTGTGGGTGGCTTCCCGCGCGGCAATGGTCGTAAATTTTGCGGCCATGTCCGGCCGGCTAAGCATCGCGTAAACCGCCGCCAGCCGCTCGGGGCTTTCCGGGTGATAGGAACCGGCCGAATGCTGCAGATAGCGCGGGTCCTGGACAACACCTGTCTTTTTCGGCATGCGTAACCTCCCTGATTTTAACCAGTTAAAGATGCAGAGATGTATCATAAATGAATTTAAAGCGCAAAATATTTCCCCGCAAGCATTTGAAAACCACGCGAAAAATCTGTGCTATTTCATTATCTCCGCCAGCGTTTTGGCATCCGCGCCGAAATAAACTTTTTTGCCGAGCTTCACGACCGGGCGGCGAATCAGGCGTGGCTCTTTAAACATCAGATCAATCAACTGCGCGTCGGTTAGTTTATCTTGTTCCACTTTCATATTTTTAAAACTGGGGCTGCGGAAATTGAACATCTCGGCGGGATTGCCGCCCTGAAGTAATTTTTCGATTTCCGCATGGCTGAACGGCTCTTTGAAAAAATCTCGCTCGGCAAATTCAACTTTCTTGCGCAAGAGAAACTCTCTTGCCTGGCGGCAGGTGCTTCACCTGCTCCAGCAATAGAATTCTATTTTCATATATGATCCTCCTTTAGATGGCGCTGATACAGAACTATTGTAAGACACAAATACTTTCCTGCCAAGACAAATCCCGCAGCCGAAAAAGCATTGACAAAAATAGTCTTCGCCATATAGGTTAAATGCTCAATTTTTCAGGGGTTGGTCAATGTTTAATATCGGCTTTCAGGAACTGATTATCATCGCGATAATCGCCCTGCTCATCGTCGGTCCGAAGAAACTGCCGGAACTGGCTAAGAATCTGGGCAAGAGTTTCGGCGAGCTCAAGCGCGCCGCTGATGATATTACCGATGATTTCAAGCAGACCCTCAAGGAAGATGAGGTCAAGGAAGACGAAGGCCTGAAAGATTCGCTTTTGACCAAAAAATCCGACAATTATGAAACCGGAACGGAAGAAGACAAAAACGGCAAAGAGCCGAAAACCTAATCGCCTTTCTGTAAAACACCCTCGCTATGGAAACTGAACAAGAAAATAAAATGTCCCTGACCGAGCATCTGATTGAGCTGCGTAAGCGCCTTTTCCGCATTGTCATCGCCCTGGGCGTCGGTTTCGGCATCTGCTTTTACTTCAAAAATCTGGTTTTTGATATCATCACCAGGCCGCTTACCGAAGTATTGCCGGCGGAAAGCCATCTTGTCTATATTGGTCTTACGGAAGCTTTTTTCGTTTACATGAAACTGGCTTTTTTTGCCGCGCTGCTTTTGACGAGCCCCTACATCCTGTATCAGATATGGAAATTTATCTCGCCGGGGCTTTTGCCCAGAGAAAAAAAACTGGTGGTTCCGTTTGTGTTTTTTTCCTCGCTGCTTTTTGTCGGCGGCGTGCTTTTCGGTTATTACATCGTTCTCCCGCCCGCTTTTAAATTTTTTGTCAGCTTCAACAACGAATATCTGCAGGCGATGATTTCTTTTCGTGAGTATCTGTCGCTGTTTGTCATGTTTTTGCTGGGATTCGGCGTTTCTTTTGAACTGCCCGTCTTTATTTTCTTTCTGGCCAAGTTGGGCGTCGTGAACGCCAAGACGCTGGCCCGACAATGGAAATTCGCTATTTTATTCATATTTATCGCCGCCGCCGTTTTGACGCCGTCGCCGGACGCGTTAAGCCAAATATTAATGGCAATACCATTGATGTTTTTGTATGTAGTAAGTATATTTGTGGCCGGATTCGCCCGGAAAGAAAAAATTCAAAATTCCGCTAAGGATTAGTTGGGGAGAATATGCCGTTTAAACGTTTAAAATATTATCACGAAACAGAGGGGGAAGTAAAAAAGCTCTCCCGTCTTTTTTCGCTTTTCGCGATTTCTATTGTTTCCATCATTTTGTTAAGTGTTGTGGGCCTGGTACTTTATTACGGAGTGACCATTGACCTGCCCACCGTGGAAACACTTAAGGATTACCGTCCCAGCATCGCTTCGCGCGTTTATGACGACAATGATGAACTAATCGACGAGTTTTTTCTCGAAGATAGAAAAATTGTCGATATAAAAGATGTGCCTAAAGTGGTGCAGCAGGCTTTTATCGCCTCAGAAGATTCGCGTTTCTATCATCATAAAGGATTCGATATAAAAAGCATCTTCCGCGCGATGTTCAAAAATATCGAGGCGGGCACAATTGTTCAGGGCGGCAGCACTATCACTCAGCAGGTAGCCAAGATGATGTATCTTTCGCCCGAAAAAAAATACATCCGCAAGCTCAAAGAGGCGATTCTCGCCTACAAAATTGACAAATACCTGGCTAAAGAAGAAATTCTTAATCTTTATCTGAACCAGATTTATCTGGGGCACGGCACTTACGGCATAGAATCGGCATCCATGGCCTATTTCGGTAAAAGCGCCAAAGAGCTGACGCTGCCTGAAGCCGCGCTTCTGGCGGGGCTCCCCAAGGCCCCCAGCACTTATTCGCCGTTTCTTTATTTTGAGCGTTCTAAGCAAAGGCAGCTCTACGTGCTGAACCGCATGCTGGAAGACGGCTATATTTCACAGGAAGAAATGCAAAAAGCCGCCGACGCGACGCTGGAATTCAGGCAAATGAAAGAACAGAAGAAGGTTGCGGCCTATTTTGTGGAACACGTGCGACGCTACGTACAAGAAAAATACGGCGGCGATGTTTTATATAAGGAAGGTCTCACCATCTACACAACTTTGAACCTGGCGGCGCAGAAAGCAGCCAATGACGCTGTGGAAGCGGGTTTGTCGGAGTTGGAAGACCGGCAGAAATACGAACGCGGCCTGGTGCAGGGAGCGCTCTTCTGCATGGATGTGAAAACCGGCGCGATCCGCGCCATGGTGGGCGGACGCGATTTCAGCAAAAGCGAATTTAACCGCGCGACGCAATCGCGCCGGCAGCCCGGTTCGGCCTTTAAACCCCTGATTTACACGGCGGCTTTTGACAAGGGATTCAATCCGTCGTCGATTTTTGTCGACTCGCCGATCGTCATCGAAGACCCGACGGCGGAAGACGGACTGTGGCGGCCGCGTAACTTCGACGAAAAGTTTCTTGGCCCGATTACCATGCGCACGGCGCTGGTACAGTCGCGCAACGTCGTCACGGTGAAAATTCTGCAGGAAATCACGCCCGAATACGCGGCTTCCTACGCCGCCAATATGGGCATCGAATCTCCGATTACCAAGACTTTATCCATGGCGCTCGGTTCCTCCGGCGTCACACTGCAAGAGATGGTGAGAGCATACGGCGTTCTGGCCAACGGCGGAAAAAAAGTGAAGCCTTACTTCATCAAGAAAATTGTGGATCGCACCGGCAACGTTTTTGAGGAAAACAAGCCTGAAGCCGAACAGGTTATCGACCCGCGCATCGCCTTCATGACGCAATACATCATGCGTGACGTCGTGGAAACAGGCACCGGCCGCAGGGTAAAAAGCATCGGCCGTCCGGTCGCCGCCAAAACCGGCACGACCAATGATTACCGCGACGCCTGGTTTATCGGTTTTACGCCATCGCTGATCACCGGCGTTTGGGTCGGTTTCGATCAGGAAATATCTCTGGGCAAAGCGGAAGTGGGCGGCAGAGCCGCGGCGCCAATCTGGCTTTATTTCATGGAAAAAGTGCTCAAGGGCGCGCCGGTCGAAGCGTTTCCCACGCCGGAAGGCATTACTTTCATGCGCGTGGACGCGAACACGGGGCAGCTCACTACCGATACCGGGGCGTCAACAATTTATGAATGTTTCCTGGAAGGCACTAGGCCCAGTGAAAGATCCGGTGATTTACCAGGTCAGAAGGAAGATTTATTTCGTTAATGCGATTCCATCTGCAAAAAATTAGTAAACATGCACTCGGGGAAACGTAGATGCGTAAAAAATTATTTTTTTTAGTACTCTTTTTTACAATAAATATTTTAACGGCAACTATGACTGTTGCGCAAGAAGAAAACCAATACACGGCTAATTTCATCTACAATGTGCCACAACATAATAGAGTCTCGTCGGTTAACGTAATTTTTACCGTATTAAAACCAACCTATACAACCAGCAACAACTTAATGTGGTTCTCATCCAAGCAGTTCGCCAATCTGCACGATGCTGTACAACGGGATCTCCAAAAAATCCTTGAGGTCAAAGGCTTCGCTGTTCGAGGACCTTTTGAAAATTATAATTTAATACCGTACCCGGAAAAAATGAAAATTGATTTTATCCTGATTGCAAATATCGAGTTGATCGTTTCCTTAAAAGACGAAACGGCCCAACCGGAAAGCATCTGGATTGGAAAATCACCGATAATGCAGACAGGCAATGCTGAAATAACCGGCAAGGTAATTATCGAAGCGAAGGAGATAGCAACACGTGAATTAATGTGGGTAAAAAAAATAGATGTTAAAAAATTTCAGTTCCCTTATGTCGTGCGTGCTCCTTATAATACGCCATATCCCACTCCTGGTAAATTATATAGCTATGAACCTATTTTTACTGGAATGGCCAAGGGCTTTGAAGAGCAGTATCCGGAAATAATGAATCTTATATATAATTCGCTTAATCCGGGAGAGATTATAATTATCAAAAAAGAGGCTCAGACACTAAAAAGTAAAAAAAAATAGAGAGCTTCCTTTAGAACCGTCCAGATATAAATGGGGCTTGACAAATATTTTTCTTTTCGCTAATAAGTGAGCCATCCGAAAGAGAATTTTGAGTTGAACATATGATTCTTAAAGAAAAACTGATCGGCAATCTGATTATTAACATCATTACCGGCGTACTGGTCGTAGTAGTACGCAAGGGGTCTGCCGGTTCGTGTATCTTTAGGAACTAACATAAAAGATACAAAGCCGCGGGCCCCTGAAAACCGCGGCTTTGTTGTTTAAGGCAAAAGCCGCTTTTTTCACCTGAAACAAGCGGCTTTTTTAATTCAATATGACTTATTTTTTGAGGTAACTGAATGAAATTAAAGGGTTCGCAGATACTTTTGAAAATGCTGGAAGAAGAAAAGGTGGATTTAATCTTCGGCTATCCCGGCGGGGCCGTGCTGGATATTTACGACCAGCTCTACAAAAGCAAAATTAAGCATATTCTCGTGCGCCATGAACAGGGCGCGGTGCACGCCGCCGACGGCTACGCCCGCGCCACCGGCCGCGTCGGCGTGTGCCTAGTCACTTCGGGCCCCGGCGCCACCAACACCGTCACGGGAATCGCCACCGCCAATATGGATTCTATTCCCATTGTTGTTTTCACCGGGCAGGTTCCCACAACATTAATCGGCAACGACGCCTTTCAGGAATCGGACATCACCGGCATCACGCGCCCCTGCACCAAGCATAATTTCTTGGTGCGCAGCGTGGAGGAGCTGGCGGCAACCATCAAGGAAGCTTTTCACATCGCGCGCTCCGGCCGTCCCGGGCCGGTGCTGGTTGATCTGCCCAAAAACGTCATGGCCGCGGAAACGGAATTTGCTCCCGCAGATATCAAAATCAGAAATTACGATGTCGCGCATAAGCCGGTGCCCAAAAAATTAGCGCAGGTTTTTGAAATGCTCAACCACGCCAAAAGGCCTCTTTTGATGACGGGCGGCGGCGTCATTTTGGGGAGAGCGGCGGGCGAGTTAAGCGAGCTGGCGCGCAAATATAAGATTCCCGTCACCGGCACGCTGATGGGACTGGGTTCTTTTCCGGGAACCGACCCTTTATGGCTGGGAATGCTGGGCATGCACGGCACCTATCATGCGAACATGGCGGTAAGTCACTGCGATTTATTGATTGCCGTGGGCGTGCGCTTTGACGACCGCGTCACGGGCACCATTGAAACTTTCGCTCCGAACGCGCAGATTGTGCAGATCGACATCGATCCTTCATCCATCAACCGGAACGTCGTGGTGGAATTGCCCATTATCGGAGAAACCAAAGCCACGCTAAAAGACTTGCTGCAGTTTTTGGCCGAGCACAAATATATTCCGGCACAAGAGGCGCGCCAGGAATGGCTTGGCGAAATCGCTCTCTGGAAGGAGAAAGTTCCTCTTACCTATTGCCAGAACGGCGAGATCATCAAGCCACAGTATGTTATCGAGACGCTGCATAAAGTAACCAACGGCGATGTGATTGTGACCACGGAAGTAGGCCAGAATCAGATGTGGACGGCGCAGTTTTTCAAATTTGATAAACCCAATACTTTTATCACTTCCGGCGGATTGGGAACTATGGGCTACGGCCTGCCCGCGGCCATCGGCGTCAAGTGCGCCCTGCCCGGCAAGCAGGTTGTCGATATCGCCGGTGACGGCAGCATCCAAATGAATATTCAGGAACTCGCCACCGCGGCGCAGTATAACATCGCCGTCAAAGTTGTGCTCTTGAACAACGGTTTTCTGGGCATGGTGCGTCAGTGGCAGGAACTCTTCTATGAGAAACGCTACTCGCACACCGATATGACCTATGCTCCTGATTTCGTGAAGTTGGCCGAGGCCTTCGGCGTGGTGGGCATGCGCATCACCAAACCGGGCGAGGTGGAGGAAGCGCTGCGCAAAGCCTTCGCCATTGACAAACCGGTGCTGATGGACTTTCGCGTCTCCCGCGAGGAGTGCGTCTATCCCATGGTGCGGCCGGGCGAATCGTTGGCCGACATGGATCTGGGCACAAGAGAAATGATTAACTAAATTTAAAAATAGAAAGGTTGGGGGGAAATGGAAAAAAAGGAACACATCATTTCGATACTTGTTTACAACAAACCGGACGTCTTGGCAAGAATCGCGGGAACGCTGGGCGGCAAAGGTTACAACATTGAAAGTCTCAGCGTTAACACGACCACGCAGTATGAAATATCCAAAATCGTCATGACCAGCATCGGCAACCAGGCGACGATTTCGCGCATCGAAAATCAGCTCCAGCGGCTAGTCGATGTAATTTCTGTGGAGGATCTAACCAACGTCGAATCGGTTCACCGCGAAATGGCGCTGGTGCGGCTGAATCTGACGCCGGACAAAAAAGACCAGATCAAAAAAGCTGTTGACGATAATCAATGGAAGGTAATAGTCTCCAACGACAATTATGTAATTCTGGAAATTACCGGCGATAAAGCACAGCTTGATTTAGCTATGGCCAGGCTCGAGCCTCTGGGCATCGCGGATATCACCAGAACGGGGCTGGTCGCTTTGGAATTAAAAAACTAAAAAATAAATATATCTGAAAAACAGGGGGATTTATTATGGCAAAAATTAATTTTGGCGGCGTGACGGAAGACGTTATCACATCCGAGGAATTTCCGCTTTCTAAAGCGCGGGAAATTTTAAAAGACGAAGTCGTGGCGGTTTTGGGTTACGGCGTGCAGGGGCCGGCGCAGGCCATGAACATGAAAGACAACGGCATTAATGTCATTATCGGCCAGGCAATAGAGGACAAATCCTACTGGGATAAAGCCGTGGCCGATGGCTGGGTTCCGGGCAAAACGCTTTTTTCCATTGAAGAGGCGGTGAAACGCGGCACCATCATCCAGTATCTGGTATCCGACGCGGCGCAGATGATGTTGTGGCCGAAAGTTAAAGCTAACCTCAAAAAAGGCAACGCTCTTTATTTTTCACATGGCTTTTCCATCGTCTACAGCGATCAGACCGGCGTTGTGCCGCCTGATTTCGTTGATGTAATCATGGTCGCGCCGAAAGGTTCCGGAACCAGTGTGCGCCGTAATTTCCTTGATGGCAGCGGCATCAACAGCAGTTTCGCCGTGCACCAGGACGCCACGGGACGCGCCAAAGACAGAACGTTGGCGCTGGGCATCGCGATCGGCTCGGGATTTTTATTTCCGACAACATTTCAGATGGAAGTTTACAGCGATCTGACCGGAGAACGCGGGGTGCTGATGGGCGCGCTCGCGGGCATTATGGAAGCGCAGTACAATGAACTACGCAAACACGGACATACGCCGAGTGAAGCGTTCAACGAAACAGTCGAGGAGCTGACGCAGAGCCTGATTCGCCTGGTGGGTGAAAATGGCATGGACTGGATGTACGCCAACTGCAGCACTACCGCGCAGCGCGGCGCGCTGGATTGGCGCCATGAATTTCGCAAGGCGGTTGAGCCGGTATTTAAAAAGCTCTATAAATCGGTGGCCAAGGGCAAGGAAACAAAAATCGTCTTGAAAGCCAACAGCGCCAAAGACTACCGCCAGAAACTGGACGCGGAACTCAAAGAAATGCGCGAATCGGAAATGTGGCAGGCGGGCGCGGCCGTCCGCGCGTTAAGGCCGGAGAAAAGAAAAAAATAATCAATGTTATTGCGAGGGCAAAGCCCGACGCATTCTCGCCCATTACCAATTATGAGATTGCTTCGGTCGTTGCTCTCCCTCGCAAAGACGACTAATTTATTCAAGAGGAATGATTTATGAGAAGCGACCTGATGAAAAAAGGATTGGAAAGGGCGCCGCACCGTTCGCTCTTTAAAGCCATGGGCTACACCGATGAAGAAATTTCGCGTCCTTTAATCGGCGTGGTTAATTCCGCCAACGA
>Ga0209407_1000083_pt1 | contig 128335 bp, 112 predicted proteins | sample AD_JPNHG3_MetaG_FD_184410 | JGI IMG/M metagenome (GOLD analysis project Ga0209407, IMG submission 184410) | Active sludge microbial communities of municipal wastewater-treating anaerobic digesters from Japan - AD_JPNHG3_MetaG (SPAdes) (version 2) | ecosystem: Engineered > Bioreactor >... | reverse complement strand
TTCCGGGATTACCATAGCCTGAGCAGGGAGAACCCGTTTCTCCGGGGCGAGACCACCGCGGTAAAAAACGGTTTCGCTATCAGACCTTATGCCGGGATGCCGACTTTGGTCATACAGACGAACCTCCGCCCCCGGTGGCAGGCGGAGCCGTTTTGGTACCGCAATTTCGAATACGCCGAGGAAGGGGCCCGCGGTTACGAACATCATGAAGATCTCTTCACCCCGGGCATCCTGGAAGTCCCGCTTCGCAAAGGGAAAACGGTCTTTGTCCTGGCCTCCTTCAGTCCCTTTTACGGCCGGTTGGGCAAGAAATGGGACGACGAGGTACGCCGCCGCCGCCGGGAAGCCCGGGAGGACGACCTGCGGGCGGGGGAACTGTTGCGGAGCGGGCCGATGCCGGACCGCGGCGGCGATGCTGCAGGCGGGGAAAGCACCAGGGAAATCGAATTGTTGCTGATCTCGCCCGACCCGGAAGGGTCCGGCGCTGTCCCGGTACCTCCGGCCGCCGGCGGATTGACCGCATCGGCGGTACGGGGGCCGCTTGCGGCGCTGCCGGTCTCCCCCGGCGCCTGCCGCAGCGGCGACCCGGAGCGGGAAGTCCGGGAAGACGAAGGGGGCGCCGCCGGACCGGCGGCCGGCGTTGCGGAGACAGCAGCGGCGGACCGGCGGCTCCTGACCCTCCTCCTCCAGGCGGGCCGCCGGTTTCTCATCCGTACGCCCGCCGGCCATCCCGCGATCATCGCCGGTTACCCCTGGTTCGGGGCCTGGGGACGGGACACCTTGATCTCCCTGCCGGGTCTCACCTTTTGCTCCGGCCGCCGCGGGGAGGGAAGGGAACTGCTCGTCCGGATAGCCGGGTTTGAGCGGCACGGTCTTCTCCCCAATGTCTTTTCCGAACGGGACGGAAATCATGCCTACAACACCGTGGATGCCCCCCTGTGGTTCTTCTGGGCCGTTCAGCAGCTCCTCCGGGACGACGACGGGGACGGGACGGAGGCGGTGGTGGAGAAAAGCCTCTGGCCGGTGATGAAGGGCATCCTCCGCCAGTTCATTCACGGCACCATTTTCAATATCTACATGGACGACAACGGCCTGCTCCATGCCGGGGCGGCGGACCGGGCGCTGACCTGGATGGACGCCTGCTGCGACGGCCGCCCCGTCACACCGCGTCACGGCTATCCCGTGGAGATAAACGCCCTGTGGTACAACGCCGTCTGTTGCGCTGCCGAACTGGCCGCCCGCTTCGGGGACCGGGAGTTCTATTTCGACGACCTGCGGGACAAAATCCGCCGCTCCTTCCAGGAGACCTTCTGGAGTGACGAGGATGCCTGCCTGGGAGATGTGTATCGGGACGGGCACCTGGATCGTTCCATCCGTCCCAATCAGCTTTTTGCCGTTTCCCTGCCCCATTCCCCCCTGGAGAGGGCGCAGGGGCGTCTCGTCGTGGAGAAGGTCAGAGACGAGCTTCTCACTCCCGTGGGCCTCCGCACCCTTTCCCCCCGCGATCCCCGGTACCGGGGACGTTACGAAGGGCCGCCCGCTGAACGGGACAGCGCCTATCATCAGGGAACGGTCTGGCCCTGGCTATTGGGGGCCTTCGGAGAGGCCTGGCTCAAGACGGCCGCCGACCGGGACGGCGTGCAGTCCGCCCTTCGGGATTACCTCCGCACCTTTCTGGCGCGCCATTTCCGGGAGGGGGGCATGGGCTGCATCGCCGAGGTGTTCGACGGCGACGCCCCCCACCGGCCCGGGGGATGCATCGCCCAGGCGTGGTCCACAGCGGAGTTGATCCGCCTTTCCACCCTCGTCAGCGGCTGATCGCTTTTTTGCATTCCCGTCGCCGTCCCGGCCGGGCTGTCATGACAACCAAGCTTCCCATCAGACAAAACTTCAGTGTCTACGGCCGGGATACCGATCCCGGCATGCTTTCTATTCCCAGCTGATATTAAGAATTCCCCTGATTGTCGAAAATTGCTTTCCGGATTATTTTAGGGCCGAAAGAAAGAAAGAGAGAGGAGAGATAGAGACCATGACCGGCATGGGCAACCAAAGCATCGAATTCAACCCCGGAAGAGACGTCCCGGGGAAGACGATCGGGAGAAACAGGGCCGGCCGGCGACGGACGGCGGGTTGGATGGGATTGTAGACGATATCGGCAAACCGGAAAGGAGCACGAACCATGAGAAAGACAGGAGCCAAAGACAAAGAGCGATTCGCCGAGAAGGCGGGCAAGACCTGGCTGGACCCCATGTGTACCCCCGTGGGAACCAGGTAGATAGCCGCGGTGAGTATGAGGATGACAAAGGGATTTTGAGAGCGTGGAGGCGGTGATTATGAGGAAAGAAAAGAAGGTGTTCAAGGGCTGGGTCGATCCGATGGCAACGCCTTGTCGTTACAGGAAAGGCGGCTGACCGACCGCCGGACGCGGTGTCTGCCCCGGCGGCAGCGGCCTCCTTAATGATAAACAGTTGTAGATCAATGGCATATGCACGCTTTTGCGGGTGAAGAAGGCGGGCCCTGTCAGCGCAGCATGGTGAGAAAGAGACCGGCGGCCACGGCCGTGCCGATCACACCGGCCACGTTCGGCCCCATGGCGTGCATCAGGAGGAAGTTGTGCTTGTCCGCCTTCTGCCCCTCGACCTGGGACACCCGGGCCGCCATGGGTACGGCGGAGACGCCGGCGGAGCCGATCAGGGGATTGATCTTCTCCTTCAAAAACAGATTCATGATCTTCGCCATTATTATACCTCCGGCGGTGCTGAAGGAAAACGCGACGATGCCCAGGATGAAGATGAAGATCGGCTGCGGTTTGAGAAAGACTTCGGCGTTCATCGTGGCCCCCACAGAGACGCCGAGGAAGATGGTGACGATGTTCAGGAGCTCGTTCTGGGCGGCATGACTGAGCCTTTGGACCACCCCGCTTTCCCGGAAGAGATTGCCGAGAAACAACATGCCCATGAGCGGCGCCGCCGGCGGCACGATGAGGCAGATCACCACCGTGCCCAGCAGGGGGAAGATGATCTTTTCTTGCTTGGTGACGGTGCGTACCTGCTTCATCCTGATCTTTCGTTCCGCTTCCGTGGTCAGCAGGCGCATGATCGGCGGTTGGATCAGCGGCACCATGGCCATGTAGGAATAGGCGGCCAGGGCGTTGGCCCCCAGGAGATGGGGGGCCATGATCGCGGTGAGATAGATGCAGGTCGGACCGTCGGCGCCGCCGATGATGCCGATGGAGGCCGCCTCCTTGATGCTGAATCCGAAGAGGATGGCGGCGAAAAAGGATATGTAGACCCCCAGTTGGGCTGCGGCGCCGAGGATCAGGGTCTTGGGGTTGGCGATCATGGGACCGAAGTCCGTCAGGGCCCCGACGCCCATGAAGATCAGGCAGGGGATGAGCTCGTTGGCGACACCGAAGTCGTAGAACCACTGGATCAGATTCCGGTGGGCCTCCCCGCCCTGCTGGGAAAAGCCCATGACCGGCGCCAGGGGGAGATTGGCCAACAGGATGCCGAAACCGATGGGGACCAGCAGCAGGGGCTCGAAGCCCTTCCTGATGGCCAGGTAGATGAAAAGAAAGGAGATGAGCCACATGATTACATGGCCGATCTGGAGAGAGAAGAAGCCGGTGTTGAGGATTACCTGATTTACGATGGGAAAGTTCTCAAACATTGACCTGACCCCCCTTCTGGGCGGTTTTGGGCGCTTCTTTGGCCTTGCCGGACAGGAGTCTCATGGCCTTGATGCTCAACATCAACAGCAGCAGGCTGCAAAACACGCCGCTAAAACCGGCGACAAACACCATCAGGGCTTGAAACCATACTGTATCGTTCACGACATCGTCCTTTCCCGGGTTCAAATTTGCGGCCCGCGTAAAGTTTCCCGATGCGGCGCTGTGGTTCATCGTTCGTCATGACGAGGGACTCACGAATCCCCGGCGCTCTAAGGGACGGGTATCCCCCGCCGTTGCCTCTTCTTCATGACTCATCTTTCCGGATGATTGCCATGAAAACGCCGTTTTCATGCTTTGTGGCGTCCCACGGGGCATGAAGTTTTTTTGAACCCATTAAATTTGCGAGCGCCGGATGCTATAAAAATTCCTGGCCGGTGTCAATCACTGATTTGCCACGGCAAGAAAGAAACTTGCCCGCCTGGTGGGGCATCATGGCCCCGCCGGCAATGACGGGAAACGTTAACCACGGCCGGCGGTGACAAATCGGGTATGACGGTTACGGGAAGGAGGCAGTTTGGCTTTTTGCCTGCCGTACGGGTGGCGGCGCCCCGCTGCGGGTATGTTTGTGTATGTGCCGGAACCGGCATGTTTTCAGAAAGGAGGAGACCGGGGAAGCATCGACCTCCCCGGTCTCGATAATTCCGGTCGTTCAATCCCGGACTTTTTCAATCTCCTGCCGATACGTTCCCGGACAGTCGAAGACGATCTGCATGCTTGAGATCCTGTCCGAGAGTTTCAGAAAGCTCTAAATCTCAAAGCGTCGGGTCGTTGGTTAATGTGAAAAAGCCGTTTTCATGCTTCGTGTCGCTCCACGGGGCATGATGGTTTTTTGCGAAGCCGGCCGGCCGTCGCGGAACGGACGGTCTTTCCGGCTCCGGAAAATCACTTCACCAGCGGCTTGGGTACAAAGAACACCGGCTTGCCGTAAACGGTATTGCAGGTGATGGCCCCGGCCATGTAGATGCCGATCCACCCCACGATTACCAACAGCCACCCCGCAAAGGGTTTCAGGACCTTGGGATCGCCGAACCAGCCCGTATCCATGCCCACGATGGACCACAAAACGATGTCCACAAGGATGACGAGGATGAACATCGCCGCGCTGCTCTTGGCATATGCCGGCGTTACCGCCGTCAGGAAGCCGGCGCCCGCCATCCACATCCAGCCTTCCACATGGACGGCCTTGCCGACCATGGCGCCGACGGCCTTGCCGATACCGGCCTTGGCCGCCGCGAGCTGCTCGGGGGTCAGCATTTTTACATCCGCCACCCCCGCCGCCGCCATGGCGGCGTCCATGGACTCTTTAGCCGCCTTGGGGATGAAGATGAAACTGATGGAATACCACTTGGCAAAGACGCTGATGGCCGCCGCGAGCATGAAGAAGGCCGAGAAGAATAAAAAGACGTTGCCGCCGGTGATATTGTGATCTTTCAATTCCATGACCGCTGTGGTGTACTGAACCAAACAACCGCCGACGAGCCAGGCGGCCAGCAGGGGAAACCCGGAGACATCCACTTTGCCGAGAAACACCGCGCCGAATCCAAAACATGCCACGGCCAGAGCGGCCAACCCCGCCGGACCCGGAGATGCAAAACTGTGTTCGTGTGCCATAAAGCCCTCCTTATTTTCTGATTACGTTAGAATTTTTGGAATTAAAACAACAGTGAACAATGAACTTTGGATCGACTCAACAACGATAACGCTGTGCCTTCTTTATTGACCCGGCATCCCTCCTTTCCGAATAAATAGTCTGCCCTTTGTAAATGGCGAAATCGGCGTAACCCCACATCATGACTCCCCCCGGGGTATGCATATCCGCGTTGTGCCCTGCCGGAGAAAGCCGGCGAGATGGAACCGAACGCGACAGGATGCACAAGGCGGCCGCCGCTGAAAGAGATCTTTACGCCGCTTGAAATCGCGCCGGATCTTTCCGCGCCGGAAACACTCTTTGGGTGCTGTCTTCCGGATAAGGTGTTTTTCCCCGAACCTTCTTCCTATCTAAAAGCGTGCCAGATATAATATCCAGTGAAAACATATATTTGCGTAATGCCTCCCGGTGAAATCGCCGTATTTCACGAAATACGTTGTGAAATACGGCGATTTCCGCTATATATCGCCGCCGGCGGAGGGGGGAAAATGGGAAAAACGGCAGGATCGACATGAACGGGTCTGAAAACGATTTTTTCCGGCAGGCGACCATCCGGCTCTGCAGCAGTCTGGAAATCGAAAAGGAGATGTTCAACTGCCTCTCCTACCTGCGGAATCATTTGCCCGCCACGGAGATGCTCCTGATCATCTTCGATCCCGTTCCGGGATTGATACACAATCTTGCCCGGGTCAACAGGGAGGGGATCGCAAAGCCGTTTCGCTCCAAATCCCTGTCGGAAGAGGCCATCTACCGGATCAACTACGATACCGAGACCTGGCAGGAGGTCAAGATTCTGGACCGCCTGGAACTGCATCCGGCCAGTTGGATCCTCTACGATCACGTAAATCTTTCCACTACCTCCATGATGTACATCAGCCTGGTGATCGAGGGCAAGCGTTTGGGGTCGATCGTGTTTCTGGCGGACGGCCGGGGCATGTTCAAGAGGGAACATGCCGACCTTATATCCCAGTTGCGGGAACCATTCACCATCGCCGTCTCCAACGCCCTCCGCTACCGGGAGCTGAACAAACTCAAGGACATCCTGGATGCGGAAAACCAGGACCTCACCCGGGAGCTGCGCTACGTCACCGAAGACGAGATCGTCGGCGCCGATTTGGGATTGAAGGAGGTCATGATCATGGTCCGGCAGGTGGCCTCCCTCAAAAGCCCCGTGCTCCTTTTGGGGGAAACCGGGGTGGGCAAGGAGGTGATTGCCAATGCCATTCATTACGCCTCCCCCCGGCGGGAACGGCCGTTGATAAAGGTGAACTGCGGTGCCATTCCGGAGAGCCTCATGGACAGTGAGCTCTTCGGCCACGAGCGCGGGGCCTTTACCGGTGCCATCGCCCAGAAGAAAGGGCGTTTTGAGCGGGCCGACAAGGGGAGCATCTTCCTCGATGAGGTGGCGGAACTGCCGCCGTCGATCCAGGTCCGGTTGCTCCGGGTACTCCAGAACGGGGAGATCGAACGGGTGGGGGGCGCGGAAACCATCCCTGTGGATATCCGCGTCATAGCCGCCACGCACCGCAATCTGGAGGAGATGGTACGCACCGGTAAATTCCGGGAGGATCTCTGGTTCCGCCTCAACATCTTCCCCATCATGATCCCGCCGCTGCGGAACCGGCAGGGAGACATCCCGAAGCTGATCCGCCATTTCATGGAAAAGAAGGCCCGGGAGTTGAAGATCCATACCCCGCCGTACATCTCCGCCCAGTCCCTGGAACGTCTCAAGGAGTACCACTGGCCGGGGAACGTCCGGGAACTGGAAAATCTTGTCGAACGGGAACTGATAAGGAGCCGGGGTCCAAACGGCAACCGTTTCATGACCTTCGAGCACTTCCGCTGGCCCGGGCGATCCCGGGGGATATGGGAGGGGACGGAGGCGGAAAGAGGTGGTTTCCCCACCCTGGACGAGGTGATGTCCAAACATATTCAACTGGCTTTGGAACAGACCCGGGGCAGGATCTATGGTCCCGGCGGCGCCGCCGATTTATTGGGGATCAATCCCAACACCCTGAGAAGCAGGATGAAAAAACTCGGGTTGGGACCGAACCGCTTTCCGGCCCGGCGCGGCCGGAAAAAGGGGGCGGGCGCGGGAGACGGCCTTGTGCCTCTTTACGAGGAAAACCCAGAGACATACCTTTGATTTGCTGCCCATGCCCCCCCCGCGTCCGGGGATGATCGCTGCGCGCCCCACTATGCACAACGGCTGCTGAAATGGTTTCGTAAATATCCGTAAATTTTGTGCCTGGGGGCGGCAAGGGTTAAAAATATTGACAACGGGCCGGGAATGACCGAAAATAAGACCCTCCGTGCGGGGTGCGATCTCGTTTTCGGGATGATGATTAACCTCCGGCGCCATCATGAAACTGATATATCTCACCGATGTCCACGGCTCCTTCGAAAGGGTACGGGAACTGCTCCAGCTTGCCGTGGCGGATATATACATCGTCGCCGGCGACCTGGTGGATATCCCTTTCTATACCGTGCAGACCGCGCGGCGTTATCATGACCTCCAGACGTACTTTCACAGTCTGAGAAGGGATAGGGGGAAGGCGGCGGCCACGTTGGAGGATTTCGTCGCGGCCCTTCTGGAGGAGCCGGATCTGCCCGGCGAGCTCTGGGAAAAGGGGGACCGGTTTCGTTATGAGACGATGCGCGCCCGGGAGATCCTCCAGAAGCATTACCGTCTCCTGGACAACATCCTCTCCCGTGCCGCGCCGGGGAGGGCTTTCAGCCTGCCGGGCAATCACGATATGGACCTCCGCCAGACAAGGCTCCGGGGCCGGGATCTCCACCTCCAGTGCCGTGAGGCGGGAGGGTTGAAAATCGCCGGTTACGGGGGTGCCGCCGGTACTACCCCGGGGATCCCTGAAAGTTTCTCCGTGGTCTACCGTGACAGCGCCGGTGACAAAAATAACGAAATGTACCGTTTTTTCGAAACCGTGCACCCCGATGTCGTCGTCGCCCATCACCCTCCCTACGGGATCCACGATTATGCCGCCCCCATGGGCGAGACCGGGTCCCATGCCCTGCGCCGGTACTGCGAACGACACCCCGTCCTCCTCTGTCTCACCGGGCATCTCCACGATCAATGGGGGGTGGAAGAGGCGGACGGCACCGTGTTTCTGAATCCTTCCCACTTCGGAGAAATCGTCCAGGCAAACGGAAAGGTGTCCGAAGGGGGGTTTTTCTATGAAATCGAGATGAACGGGCGGCAGATCAACCATATCCGACACCGGAAGTTGGCGGGAGGGACGATCCATGAGCTGGTGGTCCATGAGCGCCGGGACGGGGCCTGGCTTCGGGAGGTGGTGGATCGGGAGCGTTACGGGGCGCTGTTGCGGGGGAAGAATTGCGAGGAACCGGCCGGCGGTTAGCGCCGGGGAGGGAGAAGGGGAGTAATGACGATGAAGAAGGGAGAAACGGAAATCAGGCTGCTGGGGAGGATGACGAACCTCGCGATTTCCTGCCTGACCCGGGAGGAGGCGGTGGCCGTGGCGGCCCGCTTCCTGCCCCGTCTTTTCCCGGCCGAGACGGGGGCCGTTTTTCTCCGTGCCGCCGCCGAGGATCGCTATGAGGTCGTGACATCCTGGGGGGAGGAAAAGGGATGGCGTTCCTTCGCCGGGTCGGACTGCTGGTCGCTCCGGCGCCGTCGCCTCCACAGCGTCCGGCGGGGAAAGGATCAGCCCGTCTGCCCCCACACCGACCATGATCCGGAGCAATGGATTTCCATCTGTATCCCCATGACGTCCCGGGAGGATGTCCTGGGGGTGTTTCACCTCCTGATCCCGCTTGCGCCGGGTGCGGGCGCCGGGGATGAGCCTTCGGGAGGCGTGACGATACGAGACGGCGCAGGGCCGGAGGGGGATGAGGAACCCGGTGCCGCGGAGGAATACTATGCCGACGGCGAATCGGGGGCAGCCGGCGCGGCGCGCAGGCGGCTGGCCACCCTCACGGCGGATATCCTGACGATGATCTTCATCAATCTCCAGTTGCGCCGCAAGCTCGATGATCTCTCCGTGCGGGACGGCATGACGGGGTGTTTCAACCGGCGGTACCTGGAGGAGGCGCTCACCAGGGAACTCAAGATCGCCCGGCGGGCCGGCCGGCCCCTCGCGGTCGTCCTCATGGATATCGATCATTTCGGACAGTTTACCGATGCCTTTGGTCATGGGGCGAGCAGTCTCGTCCTCCGGGATCTGGGTGGTTTTCTCCGGGAGAACGTCCGGGAGGTGGATCTGGCCTGTCGTTACGGCGCCGATGAGTTCGCCCTGATGTTTCCCGAAACGGACCTGGCGGGGGGCCGGCGTCGGGCGGAGCATCTCCAGGCCATGATCCGTGACCTCTCCCGCAGGGACGGTTATACCCATCTGCGCCGGATCACTCTGTCCATGGGCGTCGCCGCCTGTCCCGACCAGGGGGAAACGCCGGGGGACCTCCTGGAAGCGGCCAAGGAAGCCCTGAAAAAGGCAAAGCAGACGGGGCGCGACCGGATCTGCAGCGCCGAATAGAAGCGGGACCGGGGAGGAATCGCCGGGGGGCCCGGTACCGGGGATCGGACTTGCTTGTTTGTCTTCTTATCCGGAATCTGTAGTACATAGACGTCCTCAAGGGAGGGAATGTGGGCATGCGGGTACTCATGTTTGGGTGGGAATTTCCCCCCCTGGTCAGCGGCGGCCTGGGCACGGCCTGTTACGGCATCGTCCGGGCGCTTGTCGGGCTCGGACACGAGCTTGTCTTCGTCATGCCGCGCCATGCGGAGGTCGCTGCCCTGCCGGGGCTGACCATCGTATCGGCTTCCACCGTCCTCAGCGCCGCGGCGTCGGAACGGCAATTGTCGTCCCCACGGGAGGAAAGATCAACCGATACAACGGTTTCCCTTCTCCTCCGCCCCTATCTTGGCCTTCCCAAGCCGGGGATCGACGGCCCGATCTATCCGGAGTGGCCGGCGGACAGCCTCCTGGCCGACGCCGGCGGTTACGGTGCCGACCTCTTTGCCGAGGTCCGGCGTTACGGTGAAGCGGGAGAAATGATCGCCCGCCGGGAAAGATTCGACATCATCCACGGCCACGACTGGATGGCCGTGCCGGCATGTCTGGCGGCCCGCCGCGTTTCCGGGCGCCCCTTTGTCCTCCATATCCATTCCCTGGAATTCGACCGGAGCGGCGCGGCGGTAAACAGCGAAATCCGGGAGATGGAGCGCCGGGGGATGGCGGCGGCGGACCGGGTCATCGCCGTGAGCCATTACACGAAAGAGATTATCGTCCGGGATTACGGTATCGCACGGGAAAAGGTCGTCGTGGTGCATAACGCCGTGACGGCGGAAACGGGGAGAAGGGCCTATCGTGTCCCCGCCCGGGACGGCGAAAAGCGGGTGCTGTTTCTGGGGCGCATCACCTTCCAGAAAGGGCCGGGTTATTTTGTCGAAGCCGCCGCCCGGGTCCTCAAGGAAATGCCCGAAACGACTTTCATCATGGCCGGCTCCGGTGATATGATGCCCGGCATGATCGAAAAGGTGGCGGAATTGAAGATCGGCAGCCGTTTTCACTTCACCGGGTTTCTCCAGGGCCGGCGGTTGGAGGAGGCCTTCGCCGGGGCGGATCTGTATGTCATGCCCAGCGTTTCCGAACCCTTCGGCCTCACCCCGCTGGAGGCGCTGATGTACGACGTGCCCGTGATCGTCTCGAAACAGTCCGGGGTGGCCGAGGTCCTGAAGCACGCCCTGAAGGTGGATTTCTGGGATGTGGCGGCGCTGGCCGAAAAGATGATCGCCGTCCTGAAATATCCGCCCCTGGCGGGGGAACTGGTGGAGCGGGGACGGGAGGAAATCCGGCGTCTGCACTGGGAAAAGGCGGCCCGGCAGCTGGTGGCGGTGTATAAGTCCTTATGAGGAAAGACAGGATTGATCCGGCGGCAGGGGACCGGTCCGGCGGTGCCGGGAAGGACGCTTGCCCGGCGCGACGCGGGGGGAGATAAGCTCATGCCCGCCGTCTGCCTCTATTTTCAGGTCCACCAGCCCCGCCGTCTGCGGCGCTATCCGGTCTTCAGCATCGGCCGGGAACACGATTACGAAGACGAGGACGGCAACAAGAAGATTTTGGACAAAGTCACGGAGAAATGCTATCTCCCCGCCAATGACCTGCTGCTCCGGCTGGTCCGGCGCCATGGGGGAAGATTCCGTCTCGCCTTTTCGCTCACGGGGGTGCTGCTCGATCAACTGGCAGGGCGGCACCCGGAGGTCATCGCCGGCTGGCAGGAGCTTGCCGCCACGGGATGCGTCGAGTTTCTCAACGAAACCTATTATCACTCCCTTGCCTTTCTCTACAGCGGCGAAGAGTTCCGCGGGCAGGTGGAAAGGCACCGCCGGCGGGTCCACGGGCTCTTCGGGCAGGAGGGAGAGACGTTTCGGGGCACGGAACTGATCTACAACGACGACCTCGCGGCGGCAGCGGCGGAAATGGGTTACCGGGTGATCCTCGCCGAAGGGACGGCGACCTTTCTGGGAGCACACGACCCCAATCGGGTTTACCGCGTCGCCGGCCGCCCCGGTATAAAGGTATTGCCAAGGAATTACAGGCTTTCCGACGACATTTCGTTCCGCTTTTCCAGCCGCGGCTGGGACGGTTATCCCCTCACCGCGGCGAAATACGCCGCCTGGCTCCACCGGCTGGGCGGACCGGACACCGTCATCAACCTGTTCATGGATTACGAAACCTTCGGGGAGCATCAATGGCGGGAGACGGGCATCTTCTCCTTTCTGGAAGACCTGCCGGGGGAGATTCTCGCCGGCGGTGATTTCGCGTTCATGACGCCCCGGGAGGCGGCGGCGTCCCTGGGGCCGGCGGGGGACCTGTCCGGTCGGGAGTTCTCTTCCTGGGCCGATGGGGAAAGAGATCTCACGGCCTGGCGGGGCAACGCCCTGCAGCGGGATGCCCTGGACGTCCTCTACCGGCTGGAGCGGGCGGTAAAGGAAAAAGGTGATGAGGAGACTATAGAGCAGTGGCGCCGTCTCCAGACGTCGGACCATTTCTATTACATGGCCACGAAGTGGTCCGCCGACGGGGAGGTACATAAATATTTCAACCCCTATCCTTCTCCTTACGATGCCTATATAAATTATATGAACATCCTGGACGATTTTTCCAGAAGACTGGGAAAGGAAAAACGAGCATGACGGGAGACCGGAGCGGTTATCTGTTTGAGGTGAGCTGGGAGGTATGCAACAAGGTCGGCGGCATCTATACCGTGATCGCCAGCAAACTGCAGGCGGCGCGGCAGTTCTACGGGGACCGCTATATCCTCCTGGGTCCCGATCTGAAGACAAATGTCGATTTCGAGGAAACCGACGAGGATTTCTGGACCAAGATCCGGGAAGGGACGGCCATCAAGGATATCCCCTGTCGCTTCGGCCGCTGGAAGATCCCCGGGGAACCCCGGTGTGTGCTGGTCAACGCGGGAAAGAAATACGACAAGGACCAGCTCCTCTTTCGCCTCTGGGAGTCCTTCGGCGTCGATTCCATCGCCGGCGGCTGGGATTATGTCGAACCCGTGATGTTCAGTTTTGCCTGTGGGGAGGTAATCGAGACGATCTTCAACCATGCCGCCCGTCCGTACAACCTCAGCGCCGTCGCCCATTTCCACGAATGGATGACCGGGGCGGGTCTCCTCTATCTGAAAAAGAGCGTCCCGGAAGTGGGGACGGTGTTTACGACCCACGCCACGATCCTCGGCCGTTCTCTGGCCGGGGCCGGGATGGATATCTACGCGACGATGGAACACATCGCCCCCCAGCGGGAGGCGAGCGCCCATAACATCTCCGCCAAGTATTCCCTGGAGTCCGTCTCGGCCCGGGAAGCGGACTGTTTCACTACGGTCAGCGAGATCACCGCCGCCGAGGCGAAGAACTTCCTCTCCCGGACCCCGGATGTCATCACCCCCAACGGTCTGGATATGGAAAACATCCCCGATTATACCCTGAACCGGGAGCCGGCGGAACGTTCCCGGGAGAAACTCCTCGCGGCGGCGGCGCGGTTTCTAAGGCGCGATCTCCCCGGGGACACCAAAATATTGATCATTTCCGGCCGCTATGAGTATCACAACAAAGGGGTGGACGTCTTTCTCGAGGCCCTGGGACGCCTGGAAAGGGAAGGGAGGGACCATGCCAAGGTGCTGGCCCTTCTTTTCGTCCTCGGGGGCTACACGGATTTGATTCCCGCCCTGAGAGACGACGCGGGCAGGTGTGAAACGGGAAAGGCGCCGTTGACCACCCACCGCCTCCACAATGAAGGCGGGGATCCGATCCTCCAGACCTGCAACCGTCTCGGATTGACGAACCATCCCGACGGCCGGGTGCAGATCATCTTCAACCCCGCTTATCTGAACGGTCATGACGGACTGATCAACATGTCCTACTATGAGGCCCTGGCCGGCTGCGACCTGGGGGTTTTCCCGTCCTACTACGAACCGTGGGGATACACCCCCCTGGAAAGCGCCGCCTACGGGGTCCCCACCGTGACGACGGACCAGGCGGGTTTCGGCCTCTGGTGCGAGCGGAACTGCGAAGAGAACAAGGGGGTGATCCTGTTGCGGCGGCGGGGACAGCCCCGGGCGTCCATCGAGGATCATCTCTTCCGGATCATCGACGATTTTATGGGCTGGACTCCCGAGGAGAGGGCAATCCGGCGCCGCAGTGCGCGACGGGCGGCCCAGCGGGCCAACTGGCGGGATTTCTTCCGTTTCTACATCCAGGCATACGACCTGGCCGGACAATGTGCCCGGGACCGGGCGGAGCCGGCGGCGGTTACAATGGAGCGGGCCGAGCTGCGCCATGTATTCGCCGGCGCCGTTTCCACCCAGCCCCACTTCCGCTCCTTCACCGCCGTGGCGAACCTCCCGGAGCAGATCGTTCGCCTCCGGGAGCTGGCCTACAACCTCTGGTGGACCTGGAACCCCCGGGCCCTGGATCTCTTTGCCACCCTCGATTTGAAGCTTTGGAAGGAAATGGGCAACAACCCCGTGCGGATGCTGGAAACGGTATCTCCGGACGTCCTTCAGGAAGCGGCGGCCAACGCCGGCTACCTGAATCTCTACGCCCAGATCATGCAGCAGTTCGACGATTATATGGGGAAGAAGGGGCCGCGGATGCGCCTGCCGGCGGTGGCGGGACTCCGTTGGGCGTCCCCGGTGGCCTACTTTTCCGCGGAATACGGCCTGCACGAATGCCTTCCCATCTATTCGGGAGGACTGGGCACCCTGTCGGGTGACCATCTGAAGACGGCCAGCGACCTGAATCTGCCGCTGGTGGCGGTGGGACTGCTCTACAAGAACGGTTATTTCCGGCAGGTGATCGACGAGCAGGGATGTCAGACGGAGTCCTATCCGGAAAACGATTTCTCCAGCATGCCCGTCCGGATCGTCCAGGATGAAAAAGGAGCGGAGGTGCAAATCGCCATAGATCTCCCCGGCCGTACCCTCTTCGCCAACATCTGGGAGGTGAAGGTGGGCAAGGTTTCCCTCTATCTCTTGGATGCCGATGTGCCGCGCAACACCCCCCAGGACCGGGCCATCACCGCCCGGCTTTACAGCGCCGATCAAAAGATCCGGATTGAGCAGGAGATCCTCCTCGGTGTGGGCGGCGTCCGGCTCCTCAAAAAGCTGGGCATCAAGCCCCGGGTATATCATATCAACGAGGGGCATTCGGCCTTTTTGCTTTTCGAGCGCATCGAAACCCTCATGCACGAAGAGGGTTTGACCTTCGAGGAAGCGGCGGAGATCGTCCGGGCCAGCAGTGTCTTCACCACCCATACCCCCGTCGAGGCGGGAAACGAGCGCTTTTCCCGGGAGCTCATGGAGCATTACTTCTCCGGTTTCGTCAAACGTTCCGGGTTGTCGTGGCCGCAGTTCTGGGAGCTGGGGCGCCGGGAGGGAGGGGAGGGGAAGAACTTCTTCATGAACATCCTCGCCTTCAAGATGACGATCCGCAGCAATGCCGTGAGCCTGGTGCACGGCCAGGTTTCCCGGCGCATGTGGCGTGAGGTTTGGAAGGGATTTGACGACACGGACATCCCCATCGGCCACATCACCAACGGTGCCCATGTGTTGTCCTATCTGGCGCCCCGGATGAGGAGCCTTCTGGACGCCTATCTGGGGATGGACTGGGAGAAGTATCTTACCGAAGCCGAACGTTGGAGCCGCGTTCAGGACATCCCCGACGCCCTGCTCTGGCGGGTGCGTTATGAGTTGAAACAGAAAACCATCGATCTGATCCGGGAAGATATTTCCAGAGGGGGAGCCAAGTACGGGGCCGCCCATATCTGGCGGGAGGAACTCTTTGCGAGATTGAATCCCGGGGCCCTCATGATCGGCATCGCCCGCCGGTTCGCCCCTTACAAACGGGCGGATCTGATCCTGACCGACCTGGAACGTCTCGACCGGATCGTCAACCATCCCCACCGTCCCGTCCACCTGGTGTTCGCCGGCAAGGCCCACCCCAACGACGGCATCGGCAAGAGCCTGGTGGAAAAGGTGCTGCAGGTCTGTCGCGACGAACGGTTTCGGGGCCGAATCTTCTTCCTGGAAAATTACGACATCCGTGTGGCCCGCCATCTTGTCCAAGGCGTCGATCTCTGGCTCAACAACCCACGCCGACCCCTGGAGGCCAGCGGGACCAGCGGCATCAAGGTGGTGATCAACGGCGTCCTCAACATGAGCGTCTCCGACGGCTGGTGGGTGGAAGGATACAACGGCACGAACGGCTGGACCATCGGTCCTGTTTTGAGGGGTTATGAAGAACCGCCGCCGGATACCGATGTGGAGGACGGCCAGTCCCTCTACAGTCTTCTGGAAAATACTGTCATTCCGGCATTTTACGACCGTGATACCACCGGTATTCCCACCAAATGGCTGACCATGGTGAAACAATCGATGCAATCCCTAATACCCCGGTTCAACACCGACCGGATGCTTCAGGAATATCTCCGGGATATGTACGGCCCGGCGTCGCAAAGGGAGTGCGAGCTTGCCGCGGACGGCTATGCCCTGGCCCGGCGGCTTGCCGACTGGAAGGCGAAGCTACCCATGCGGTTTTCCTCGCTGAAACTCATCGACGTGAGCGTGGAGGGAATCCATGGCGACACCGTCCTGGTGGATCAGCCCTTGAGGGTCAGCGCCCGGGTCGATCCCGGCAAACTGACCCCGGAGGAGATCCTGGTGGAAATGGTGATCGGGCATCGCAACGGCCGCGATTTCATCCGGCAGCCGGACAGCGTGACTCTGGAATTGGCCGACACCTCCCCCGAGGGGATCCTGACCTTTGCCACGGATTATATGGTAAAGGAGAACGGCCTGTACAGTTACGGCATCCGGGTGATCCCCCGGCACCGGGACCTCGCCTCCAAACTGGAGACGGGGCTGATCCTCTGGGGATAGAGGTAAGTTGTCGGGAGGGATGGCGCAGGGGCCGGTTATGGGGAAGGGACCCGGCGCCGATGTCCCGACGGGGCATCTTTTCGTAACGCCGTTGGGCGGGGACGGACGGCGGTGAGATCTGGGAGAGGGGGAAGCAGGCTATGAGCAAAGGGGTCTTTATCGCCAGCATCGAACCGCGGAGCGGCAAGTCCATCGTCGTGCTGGGCCTGATGAACGCCGTCGTCAGCCAGCGGGGCTGCGTGGGTTACTTCAAGCCCGTCATCGAAACCGATGAGCGCGGGGAAAAGGACGTCCACATCGAGATGATCCGCAGGCACTTCAATCTGCCCGCTCCCTACGAAGATCTTTACGGTTTCCAGCGCCGCGACATTGCGGCCCTCCTCGTCCGCAAGGAGGATTACAAGGCCGTCGCCACCCTCATCGAGAAGTACAAGAAGATCGAGGATAACTGCGACTACACCGTCGTCGAGGGGACGGACTTTCTGGGGAAGAACACCGTCTTCGAATTCGATGCCAATGTGGCGCTGCCGAAGAATCTGGGCATCCCGGCGATCATCGTCGTTTCCGGAGCGGAAAAGACGCCGGAGGAGATAAAAAACGGCGTCCTGGCCGCCTACGGGGGCTACCGGCAGGGGGAGGTGGAGGTCCTGGCCGTGGTGGTCAACAAGGCCCGGGAGGAGGACGTCCCCCCTATCGAGGCGCTCCTGCGTCCCCTCCTGCCGGAGGAAACGGTCCTGGCGGTGATCCCGTTGAGCCCCAAACTGAAAAACCCCACCTTTCGCGAGGTGAGCGCCGCCCTGGGCGCCCGGACGCTCTTCGGCCGCCACCGTCACGAGAACCGCATCGACCACACCATTGTCGGGGCGATGCTCCTGTCCCATTTCCTGAATCATCTTCAGGACAACACCCTGATCGTCACCCCCGGCGACCGGGCGGACATCATCGTCGGGGCCCTGCAGGCCAACCTTTCCCGCAACTACCCCCGTCTGGCGGGGATAATTCTTACCGGCGCCCTGGACATGGAGCCCGCCATCGTCAAACTCATCGAAGGTCTTCAGACGGTGGTGCCCATCAGCGCCGTGTCCACGGGAACCTATGAAACGGCCAACCGGGTCGGGGCGGTCCATTCCCGGATCTATGCCGGGAATACCCGGAAAATCGCCCTCGCCGTCAGCGCCTTCGACCGTTATGTGGACATGGGGCGTCTCGGGGAAAAAATGATCACCTTCCGGCAAACCGGCATGACCCCCTACATGTTCCAGTACGGCATCGTGAAGCGGGCCCGGAGCAGAAAACGTCATATCGTGCTGCCGGAGGGCGACGATGACCGGATCCTTACCGCCGCCGCCCGACTCAGCGAGCAGGAGGTGGTGGATTTGACCATTCTCGGGGTGCGGGACGATGTCCTGACGGCGGGGAAGCGGCTCGGTATCGCCCTGGACCGGGAGGACATCCGCATTGTCGATCCCGTCCGCGCGGAATGTTTCCCCGATTACGCCGCCACCCTCCACGAACTGCGGAAGGAGAAAAACGTCACCCTCGAGATGGCGAAAGACCTCATGATGGATGTCTCCTATTTCGGCACCATGATGGTTTACAAGGGCCATGCCGACGGCATGGTCTCCGGGGCCGTCCACACGACCCAGCACACGATCCGGCCGGCCCTCCAGTTCGTGAAGACCAAGCCGGGGGTGTCCGTGGTCTCCTCGGTGTTTTTCATGTGCCTCCCCGACCGGGTCTCCGTCTTCGGCGACTGTGCCGTGAACCCCGATCCCACGGCGGAGGAACTGGCGGAAATCGCCATCTCCTCCGCGGAAAGCGCGATGATGTTCGGTATCGAACCGCGGGTGGCCATGCTTTCCTATTCCTCCGGGACGTCCGGCCAGGGGGCGGATGTGGAAAAGGTCCGCCGGGCCACGGAGATCGTCCGGCAACGGCGGCCGGAGCTCAAGATCGCCGGTCCCATCCAGTACGACGCCGCCGTGGACCCCCGGGTGGGGAGGCAGAAGATGCCCGGTTCCGAGGTGGCAGGCCAGGCCAGCGTCCTGATCTTTCCCGACCTGAACACGGGGAACAACACCTACAAGGCCGTCCAGCGGGAAACGGGCGCCCTGGCCATCGGCCCCATGCTCCAGGGGTTGAACAAACCCGTCAACGACCTGAGCCGGGGCTGCACCGTGGAGGATATCTTCAACACCGTGGTGATCACCGCCATCCAGAGCCAGGAGGGGATGCCGAACCCGTAGCCGGGCGACAGGGGCACGGGAGGAACCGCCCTTACGGCAAAATGACACACCCCCGCCTTTCCGGGGCAGTTGTCCGGACCGGCCCGGAATGCGGTTTTTATGCCGGCCAAAGGAGATGAATATTTGAAGAAAAAGCAGGTCCAAGGATGCGGAACAAAGTGGCGCTGGCGCTGAGCGGCGGCGTGGATTCCTCGACCGCCGCCTGGCTGCTGAAAGAAGAGGGATACGACGTCGCCGGCGTTACCATGTGCCTGGGCATCCCGACCGAAGCGGGCGGGCGCAGCGAGCGTTGCGGGCCCCGGGAGAGCGCAGACGCCCGCCGGGTCTGCCGGAAGCTGGGCATCCGCCACGAAGTTCTGGATTTTGCAGGCGATCTCGATGCCATGGTCATCCGTCCCTTTGTCGCCGAATATCTGCGGGGGCGAACCCCCAACCCCTGCGTGGAATGCAACCGGGCCATCAAGTTCGGGAGCCTCCTGCAAAAAGTCCGGGCCATGGGGTTTGACTACCTGGCCACGGGTCATTATGCCCGGGTGGAACACGGGCCCGTCGCCTCCTCCTTGCTTTCGCCCCGGGATGTCAAGAAGGATCAGACCTATTTCCTCTATGCCGTCGGCCGGGACGCCCTGCGGCATGTCCTCTTCCCCCTGGCCGGATATGTCAAGGAAGAGGTGCGGAAAATGGCCGCCGCGGCAAAACTGCCCATCGCGGAAAAACCGGACAGTCAGGACATATGTTTCATCCCTGATGAAGGTTTTGCCTCCTTTCTGCGGCATTATACGGGGAAAGAGATCGCCGCGGGGGATATCGTGGACCGGCAGGGAAGAAAGATCGGACGGCATCGGGGCCTGCCCTTCTACACGGTGGGGCAGCGGGGCGGCCTGGGGATCAGCAATCCCGTCCCTCTTTATGTCCTGGCCCTGGATGTGCCCAACAACCGTCTTATCGTGGGAGAAAAGGACAAGGTCCGGGCCGGGGGGCTTATCGCCGACAAGGTGAATTTACTGGTGGAGCAGCCCCCCGCCAGAGCGGCGGCGAAGATACGTTACGCCCACCGGGCGGCGCCCTGTGAGATACAGTGGTCCGACACCTCCCTGACGGTCCGTTTTGATCAGCCTCAGGAGGCCATCACCCCGGGACAGTCCGTGGTCGTCTATGACGGCGATCTCGTTGTGGGCGGAGGGGTCATCAGGGAGGCAATGCCGTGACGGGGTAAGGATAGGCCTCGGTCCGGACGATGGGGCCTATCGGCGAATTGTTTGAACATTATTTATACTGTCCTGGACGAGAGGAACGGTGGGAAAGATACATCCAAAATAAGGGAAGGCAATGGCTGCCTCTCTTTGGACGGCTCCCCCATGCCGGCGACGAAGCACAGGCGCCTGCCCGGCTCTTGATCACTCCACCTCATAATGGCGCTATTGGTCTGTCGATGCCTTGACGGCGGCCACCTTGATGCTGGCGATGGACGTCGCCAGTTGCTCCGCCATTGCCTTCAGTGTAACGCTGTCGCCCACGGCCTTTTGCACCGCCGGGTACTCGATAATTTCCTGCATGGGAAACAGTGATTCGGCGATGATCCGTACTTCTGTAAAGCCCGCCGCGGCGATCTTCTCCAGGTAGTCGTCTTTCCTGAGCGCCCCGGCGACACAGCCGGTGTAAGCGGCGACAGACTCATGCAACGCCGCCGGCAACTCTTTCCGCAGGACGATATCGGACACCATCAGGCGGCCCCCCGGCTTGAGGACCCGGAAGGCCTCCCGGAAAACCCGTCCTTTGTCCGGGGAAAGATTGATGACGCAATTGGAAATGATTATATCCGCCGTGTTGTCGGCGACGGGCAGGTTCTCTATTTCCCCCAGACGAAACTCCACATTCCCATAATTGCCTTTCCGGGCGTTCGCCCGCGCCTTGTCGAGCATTTCGGGGGTCATATCCACACCGATGACCCGGCCCTTCTCCCCCACGGCCTTGGCGGCGAGGAAGCAATCGAAGCCTGCCCCCGCGCCGAGATCGACGACGGTTTCCCCGGCCTGCAGCGAGGCCAGGGCCACGGGGTTCCCGCAGCCCAGACCGAGATTCGCCCCGTCCGGCACGGCCTGGAGGTCTTCGGGACGGTAGCCGACACCCAAACTGATATTTTCCGCAAGGCCTTCACCCCCGCAGCAACCGGCCGCGGGCAAACAACACGTCCCCGCTTTGGCGGCGATATCGCCGTAACGGTCCCTTACGGCCTTCCTGATTTCCTCTGCCTTCATTTTCCTGCTCCTCCCAGGTTGCTCATGATGGGACCAAGAAATTCCCGGACCCGCTCGGCAAGATTGTCGGCTTTGATCAATGTCAAACAGCAAACCTCGCCGTCTTTTTCCCAACTGATCAGGGCCAGCTTGTCCCCGGCCCTGATGTTTCCCCGCTCCCGCAGTTCCTTGGGGAGGACCATCTGCCCCCGCTCATCGACGCTGATCAGCGCCTCGATGCGGCAGCAACTGGTGACGCCGCTTGGGGATACACAACAGGCGCCCTTTTGCTGATCTTCTTTGGTCATTTTTTCACCTCAAGCTGAATAATCAGATATTGCATTATTTATCAGTTAATTCAGTTTGATCTGAATATAATTACGGGCAAGAAATTTGTCAAGCACTAATTGCTCATTGCCGGGGGCGGCAAGCCGGTCCCGGATCGGGGGGGGTGAAAGCCCCTTTCCCTCCGCAGCCGGCCGACAGGAGCAGGGGCTTTATGCCTTACATCCCGGAAATATTCACTTTCTGCCGAAGAACCAGAAAAGCAGAGTGAGGATCACACTGACGATGATGCTGGTGGTGAGGGGGAAATAGAAGCTGAACCTCTCTCCCCGATAGCAGATGTCGCCGGGCAGCCGGCCCAGCCAGGGGATCTTCCCCGCGCCCATGATGAGCAGGCCGATACCGGCGATTACGAGCCCGGCAATGAGGATTATCCGGCCGAACTGTGAAAAATCATTCATGGTGCCAAGACCTCTCGTTGTTTCCGGTGCCGATTTTGCAATAAGTCATCTTAACCTCCCCGGGCCCGTGCCCGAGTGCATTTGCCGCCAAGGACAACGGGCGTTCAAGACGTCGTCACAAGACCTCCCGGTATGTTACCGCCTCGCCGGTCAGGGGCGCCCGGAACCGGTAGCCGCCGCCGTTCAGGCGGTGCAGGGTGCCGCCGGCGAGCGTCACCTTGCCCTTTCCGCCGGGGATGTCCAGGATCAGCCGGGGAAGGAGGTAGCCGGGAAGGTGCCCCTGAAGGGACTGCACCAGCCGGACGGCCCGGGCAACCGGAATCCGGAAGTGGGAGATCCCCGGGGCCAGGTCGGGATAGTGGAGATAGTAGGGGAGGATGCCCGCGGCCCCCAGCGCCTTCGACAGGGTCAACAGCTCGCGGAAGGAATCGTTGACCCCCTTGAGCAGGACGCTCTGGTTCAAGAGCAGCCGCGCCGGACGTAACGCCTCCACCGCCAGGAGAAACTCCGGGGTGATTTCCCGATGGTGATTGACATGGATCACGATCACGTCCAGTCGGGATGCCACCGGGCCCAGGGTTCCGCAACGCCGGGGATCGTACACCGGAAACCGCGTATGGAGCCGGATGGATCGCGCCCCGGCCCTCCTCAAGGCGCCGATGATCTCCAGCAGGGATGCGTCGGCCAGCGAAAGGGGATCGCCCCCGGAGAGGATTACTTCCTGAATCTCGCTGTGAGCGGCGATGTAAGCGCAGACCTCGTCGAGCTCCTCCGCCGTGATGTCGGCGGACGGATGACACAGCCGGTCTCGGCGGAGACAGAAGCGGCAGTGGGCGGCGCAGCGGTCCGTGAGGAGGAGCAGGGCGCGGTCGCGGTAACGGTGGATCAGCCGGCCATGGGCGCCGCGCTGCCAGCGGCGGTCGCCGATGGGATCCGCCGCTTCTTCCGGTCGTATCCGCCGCTCCCCCTCCGAAAAGCGCACCATCCTGGCCAGAGGGCCATCCGGACGCTCCCATTCCAGCAATTTCCGATAATAAGGGGTGATCTTCTCGACAAACATCGTCTCCGGGCGGCGCCTCCTCAGGCAGACAACGTCTCCGCCAGCTTGCTGCGGACGAAGTTGATGTGGGTCCGCAGGACATAGAACTGGTCGCCGTAAGCCGCCGGCACCTTCATCCTGTGGACTTCCGCCTCGATGGCGTCGATCCTTTGGGTCAGCGCCGCCAGTTCGGCGGCGGAGATCCGGCGCAGCGCCTGCTGCTCGACCAGCAGCAACTGCCGGTACATGCGGTTGATCCGCAGTTTCATCCGCCAGTGGAACAGCGCCGGGATACTCTTCAGTCCGGGAATCAGGATGATGATCAGGGGCACGAAGACCACCAGGATCCGGTTGATGAGGCTGGCGAGCCAGAAGGGCAGATAACGGTACAGGAAGGTCTTCCCGGACTTGTAAAAGCGCCGGGCGTCGTCGCTGAGCGGATATTCGTTTTCCAGGGCGGCGGGAAATTCACCCCGGTTCTGGAAGAGGGCGGGTCGTCCGTGGATCTCCGTGGCGGCGGCCAAAAGCAGATCCGACAGGGCGGGGTGCAGATCTTTCCGTGCCACCAGCTCGACCGTGGGACCGATGAGGGTTATATCCCGGCCCGGGATGTCTTCCCCGAAATTCATGGCGCCCCGGGGCATCGTCAGCTTGTTGAGATAGCCGATACGACGGACATAACCGTCGGCCTGGATGAAGTCGACCAGTTGTATCCCCGGGGTCTGGAGCAGGGACCGCATGGTCCCCGAGGCGGCGGCATCGGCCATGAAAAACACGGCTTCGACCTCTCCCCGGCGCAGGGCCGCCGCTGCCTGCTCCCCTTCCCAGTCCAGAAAGGTCGTGCCTCCCCCCGTCTCGATGCCGTTCATGGTCAGCAGTTTCATGGCCAGCAGGCGGGTGCCGCTGCCTTCCCGGCCGACGGCGAGGCGCTTGCCGGCAAGTTGGGACAGCCGCGTTACCGTCCGGGGGAGACGATGAAATACGAGGAGGGGTTGATACGAGACGCTTCCCAGAGAGACCAGGCCTCCCGTCTCGAAGCCCTGGGCCAGGCCGGCCTGAACGAACCCGATATCCGCCCGGGACGAGGAATCGGTGAGGCGCCGGAGGTTTTCCAGCGAACCGGCGGAAGGCATATTGATCAGCCGCACCCCGTCCCGGGCCAGTATCCGGGCGTACTTCTCGGCGACGGCATAATAGAGGCTGTCCTTTTCGCCGCTGGTTATGACGATGGTCTTCGGCGGCGCGGAATGGAAAAACCAATAGCAGGCAAAGAAGATCAAGAGCCCGGCGAGCATCATGACGGCCCCGGCGACCCGGCGGTCCAGCCCGAAGTTCTCCATGACCAGGACCAAGGTTCTGTTGATCAGACCTTCTTTTTTCGGATTGCGGACATCGATCTTTGCTTGCATGCCGGTTGCATTTCCCCCGGGAGGGTCGAATCTTTGCGAGCCATGATGGCACCGGCCCGATATAAAGTCAAGAAATAGGCGGTTCCCCTTCCGGCTGCCCCGGTTGCGAATCCAGTGGTAGATGTTTATGCACAGGGAAGTTGTTTTTGCCCCCGCACCGATCCCCGCCTTGAAGGACCGGGGGTATTTACGTCAATAAAGACAAACAGATAAGACGGTTCATTCCCAGGCGAAGGGTTCCTCCCGGTCGAAATCCGGGGCCAGGTGGCGGTCGTCCACTTCCTGGACGAAGAGTTGGGAGAAGCCGAGGGCGAGGGCATAGTCCACGACCCGCCGGTATTCGTCCCGGTGGATCCGCCGGCCCAGGAGGGGGTGCCGGCGGGCCTGGGCCGCCGGGGTGTATTGGGACATGATGCTCAAGGGCACCCGGGTGGAGACGGTGGCGCGGATATCGTCCAGGACGGTGAAACTGTTCTCGACCAGGCCGGGGAGGACGAGATGGCGGACAAGGAGTCCCCGGACCGCCACGCCGTCCCGGAGTTCCAGGCCGTCGCCCACCTGTTCCGCCATCTCCCGGAGGGCCGCCAGGGCATGACGGCGGTATTCCGGTGCCCCGGAGAACTCCCGGGCGAGGTTGTCGTCGCCGTATTTCAGGTCGGGGAGATAGATCTCCACCCGGCCGCGGAGCAGCCGGATGGCCTCCAGGGATTCATAGCCGCCGCAGTTGTGGAGGTAGGGGATCGTCAGCCCCCGGCGGCGGGCGATCGCCAGCGCGGCCATGATCGGGGGTGTCTGTTGGGTAGGCGTGACGGCGTCGATGTTGTGGCAGCCCCGCTCCTGGAGATGGAGCATGACCCCGGCCAATTCCTCCGGGGTCAGGATGGTGCCGGCGGTTTTGCGGCTTATCTGATAGTTCTGGCAGAAAATACAGCGGAGGTTGCAGGAGGAGAAAAAGATCGTCCCGGCGCCGCCGCGTCCCGACAGGGGGGGTTCCTCGCCGTGATGGGGCAGGGCGTCGCTGACGACGATTTCCGTACCGAGACCGCAGAACCCCTTTTCCCCGGCCCGGCGGTCCGCCCGGCACTCCCGGGGACAGAGGGTGCAGGGGGACATGAGTCCGTACAGGGCCGCCAGGGGTCGCTCTCCCTCCGTTGTTGCAATGCTAGGGTCAGTTTCTTTCATTGGAATGATATTTAAACACTATTATCATCCCCCGTGGGGCGCCGCCGGGCAGGGGTGTTTTTTAAGCCGGCGGGTGCCTGGCGCCGGGCAGAGCAGCGGCTTCGCCGCCGGTCGGAAATCCTTATGCGCTTCTTAACGGGTCGCGGACGATACCTGTTCCTTGCCGCTTCCTTACCGCTTGTCGGGCGCGCTGACAAAAAGGCGGAAACATCGGCTTCGCTGCCTGCGAACCGCTTTCCCGCGGTTATCCGCAGCACTCAGCCCCCTTCCTCCCCCAGCGGCCGGACGACCTCCCTGATCCTGCCGCTGGCCACCAGCTCCAGAAATATCTCTCCCAGCGGTTCCGCCATGGCGACGGCGCGCCGCCAGTTGGCGATCCTGGTCCGCGGGTCGTCGATGAAGGTTATGAAGTCCTCCCGGTCGGGAACCTTGCCCAGGGGGAGGGAGGCGACGAACTCCGCCGAGGGGTGCACCAGAATCAGGTTCCGGATGTCGTCCGGCGACGGTTTCCGTTTGGCGAACCGCTTATCGAGCCAGCCGGGGATGAGGCGGTCCTGATGGTGGAACAAAAGGGTCAGCTCCCCTTCTTTCGCCCCGAAATCACCGGCCAAATGGTAGTCGATCAGACCGCCGTCGCGATACACGCCCCGGGGGGCGCCGTAGATGTCCCGGACCCCGGCGACGAGCAGGGGGATGGCCCCGGAAGCCACGAGGGCCGGTTTGAAATTGACGGTGTTCAGCGGTACATATCTGCCCTGGAAGTCCCGCCGCAGGGTGAAGGCGGGGGGCTTGGGGCCGGTGTAAAAGACCACCCGCTCCTGAAAGCGGAAGAGCAGTCTGCGGCTTGCGGCGTTGCCGAGGAAGGCGAGGGCGAAGCCCAGACGCTGCAGCAGGAGGTTCTCGGCGGCGGTGAGATTCCTGGCCCGGGCCGTGATTACGGCGAGGCGATACTTGCGGGAGCTCAGGGCGAAGGGGAGGGCGTCGTTTTCGATGGCCCGGTCAATGATATCCGCAAGGGATTTGCGGATTGACGCCGGTCGGTCGCCTCTGGTGTAGACGGTTTCGATGTAGGCCTCCCGGAGACGCCGGTAGCTCTTTTCCGCTTCCGGCTGGATCCAGGCGGCGAAACGCCAGGCCCCGGCCGAGGCGCCGATGAGGGTCACGGGGCGGGTGCGCCCCAGGGCATCTTCTCTCAACAGGGTGAGATCGAAGCCGCCGGCGATGAGCCAGCGGGGTCCCACCGCCGGGCCGGCATAGCAGGCGATGGCATCCAGGTCAAAACCACCGTCCCGAATGCGCGCGTAAGCACCCGGACCCGCCTTGATGCAGAGCCTGTTCATAGCGGTATGGTTCCTCAAATCACCTTGACACGAGCCACACGGTTTTGTAGAGTGACCCCGTTTATGAATGCCCGCCGGCGATGTGTCGGCATGGTTCCGAAACCGAGGGCGCGTTAATAGGCAGAATTCGGCGACTTTGTCAATGGAAAGCGGGAGAGAAATGACGATCCGTGACCAGGTGCTCACGATGGCCGGGGCGGCGAAAAAGGCGGCATCCGCCCTGGCGGTCGCAGCCACGGCAGAGAAGAACCGGGCGCTCCGGGAGATGGGTGCGGCCCTGCGGAAGAACGCGGCTTTCCTGCAGGAGGAAAACGCCCGGGATGTGGCGACCGCCAGGGAAAAAGGGCTTTCCGCGGCCATGATCGACCGCCTTACCCTCAAGGAGGGGACCATCGCGGCCATGGCGGCGGGCTGTGAGGAAGTGGCCGCCCTGGACGATCCCGTGGGCCGGGTCACCTCCATGTGGCGCCGTCCCAACGGCCTGCTGGTGGGCCGGATGCGCATTCCTTTGGGGGTGATCGGCATCATCTACGAATCCCGTCCCAATGTCACGGTCGATGCCGCCGCGCTCTGCCTCAAGTCGGGCAACGCCGTAATCCTCCGGGGGGGATCGGAAGCCATCAATTCCAACCGGGCCATCGCCGGCCTCCTGCAGGAGGTGCTGGAGAAAAGCCCCCTGCCTTCCCGGGCGATCCAACTGGTGCCCATGACGGACCGGGAGGCCGTTTATGAACTACTGCAGCTCGAGGAATGGATCGATCTGATCATCCCCCGGGGCGGGGAGGAACTCATCCGGGCCGTGGTCAGCCAGTCGAAGATCCCCGTCATCAAACATTACAAGGGCGTCTGCCATGTCTTCGTCGATGAGACCGCCGATCTGGAGATGGCGGTGCGGATCTGCATGAACGCCAAGGTACAGCGCCCCGGGGTCTGCAATGCCATGGAGACCCTGCTCGTCCATCGGGCGGTCGCCCCCCGCTTTCTCCCCCTCGTGGCGGAAAAATACCGGGAGGCGGGCGTGGAACTCCGCGGATGTCCCGTGACGCGGGAGATCCTTCCCGGTACGGCCGCGGCTGCGGAAGACGACTGGTATGCGGAATATCTGGATCTGGTGCTGGCCGTGCGGGTGGTAAACGGCATCGAGGAGGCGATGGAGCATATCGGCCGTTACGGTTCCCTCCATACCGAGGCGATCGTTACGAGCGACTACGGGCGGGCCCAGAGATTTCTCCAGGAGGTCCAGTCCTCCACGGTCCTGGTCAACGCCTCGACGCGGTTCAGCGACGGTTTCGAGCTGGGGCTCGGGGCGGAAATCGGGATCAGCACCACGAAACTCCACGCCTACGGGCCCATGGGGCTGGAAGAACTGACAACATCCAAATTCATCATTTACGGAAACGGACAGGTGAGAACATGAAGTGGGGACTGCTGGGCGGGACCTTCGATCCCATTCACATCGGCCATCTGCGCGGTGCCGAGGAAATCCTGGAGATATTCGATCTTAACCGGATCATGTTTGTCCCCGCTTCCCGACCCCCGCACAAGATCGACGGGGAGATCACTTCCTTTTACCACCGGGAACAGATGGTCCGGCTGGCCATCGAGAACAATCCGTCCTTCTCCTTCTCCGACGCGGAAAACAAAAGAGAGGGCAAATCGTATTCCGTGGAGACCGTGGAGTTCATCCTCAAGAAATATCTCCAGAACCTGGAGCTGTATTTCATTGTCGGCCAGGATGCCTTTCACGCCGTCACGACGTGGAAGGACTGGGAGAAACTCCTGCAGTTGTGCAATTTCGTCGTGATGACCAGACCGGGGTACGAAAACAAAGGCCTGGAGGGGATATTGCCGCCGGAGTTCGCCGCCCGCTTCCACTACGAGGCCCAGGGCAACGGCTTCCGGGGACCCACGGGGTACATGATCTATTTCCGGGAAGTGACCTTTCTGGACATCTCCTCCAGCCGCATCCGGCAACGGGTCCGGGAAGGCAGATCCATCACCTATCTCACCACGGATCCCGTGCGCCATTACATCGTCAATAACGGTCTCTACCGGGGCAGATAAACAAAGGCGCGGCGAATCGCCGAAAGGTGAAAACAGCCGCAAGCGACGGATATGGTCTCTGTGCCGCTTTCCCCATGCCGCCCCGCCGGGGGATGCGGCGGCGTCGCCGCGTCGGGAATGTTTCACCGTGATCCCGAACCGGGAACGGAAGGAGGATGATGGCATGCACGACCTGAAGCGCGGCATTTTCCCCGTCGGTTTGTCCCTGACGCTGCTTCTTGCCCTGCCCCTTCCCCTTCAGGCCTTCCGCTGCGGCAATGGGCTGGTAAGCGTGGGGGACAGCAAGGGGAAGGTGCTGATCGAATGCGGCAAGCCCACCTTCAAGGAAAAGGTGGCGGACCGGGAAACCCGCCGCCCGGGGACAAAGAAAAAAGGTGCCAAAACCACCAAGACCGTGGAACAATGGACCTACAACTGCGGGAAGGACGACTTTATCTATATCCTGACCTTCGAGGGCGGGAAACTGGTCCGGGAGGAAACGGACGGCCGGGGTCGGGGAGAATCGGAGTGCAAGGGCCGGTGATCTATAATTCTTTCGGATCCTTGTTGATCTTCAGCTTTCCCTCTTTGAGCATGGCGCTTTTGCTCGCTTCGATCCACGCCTGAATCGCTTCGTTCCTCTTCAGATGGAGGTAAGCCTTCCGCAGCTGATCCATCCGCTCCGGCGGTATTTCCTGTTCCGACTTTTCCCGCCCCCGGAACTCCACGAGCAGGTAGTCGTTTTCCATCGTGAAAACTTCGTCTCCGTAAGGTTTTTGAGGAGCGAGTAAAAAGAGGGCTTTCACGAGCGCCGGGGACGAACCGATCCGGGGCGCGGGAGCCGTGGGGAGGAAATAACCCGTTTCTTCCACCTTGAAATTCATGTTTCTGCCGATGTCCGCCAGTTTCTCTCCCTTCCGCAAACGGGCCAGGGCGGCTTCCGCTTCCTGCCTGGCCAGACGCCGTCCCTCCTCGGCGGTGTAGCGCTGCCGGACCTCCCTTTCGATCTCCTTCAAGTCCGGTGTATAGGCGGGTTTCTTGACCCCGACCTGGAAGAGGTAATAACCCCTTTCGGAGGAGATGACCTTGCTGATCTCGTCTTTCTGGAGGGAAAACACGATCTTCGAGAAATCGGGAAGGCGCCGGAATGCCTCGGGGGGATCCTTCTCGGTGAAAAAGCCCGTCTTTTCCACCTTCAGACGGTGAGCGGCGGCGTAGGCCTCGAAGTTTTCCTGCTGATAGATCGTTTCCCGGGCCTGGCGCGCCGCTTCGAAAGCCAGCTTCATCGCCCGGCCGTGCTTGATCTCGGCGATGATCTGGTCCCGGAGGTTGGCCAGGGGGACGTTTTTGCCTCCCTTGGCGTATTTCTGCTTGTTGTTTTCATAGAAATCGGCAATTTCTTCTTCGGTAACCTTTACCTGGGCCTGAAAGGCTTCGGGACCGAAAAACAGGTATTTGATCTGGACCTGTTCGGGGGAGCGGAAATCGGCCTGGTGTTCCTGCCGGTATTTTTCCAGCGCCGCCGTTTCCACCCGCACCTTGCCGGCAAAATCACTGCCCCGCAGCCGCAGGAAGGCGATGTTGATCTTTTCACTCTGCGCCTCGTAGAAACTTTTTACCTCTCCGTCGGAGACATGCACTCCGTCCTGTATCAAATCCTCCAGCTTCATGATCAGGAGGGATTTGCGCTGCTCACTTTCGAATTCTTCCGGGGTGGTTTTATTGTACCGCAACATCTGCTGGTAAAGACGGTTGTCGAAGACGCCGTCCCGTTGAAAAGCGGGGAGGAGGGAGATATAGGTGCTGACTTCCTCATCGGTGACCATAATCTTCAGCTCCTGGGCCTTTTTGGTCAGGACGGCCTGATAGATGAGTTTATTCAGGGCTTGCTCCTTGAGATTCAACCCCTTGATCATCTCTTCCGTCAACCGCCCGCCGGAACGGCGGTTGTACATCTCGATAAGGTCACGATATTCCTTTTGATATTCCACATAGGAGATAATTTTGCCGTCAACGGTGGCAATGGCATCCGCCTTGCGCCGGGCCGTCATGGAGCCGAAATAAAAGATGAAAACAACGATGATAATGCCGAGGAGGACCTTCATGATCCAGTTGCGGGCGTGTTTTCTCATCAGTTCGAGCATGGGTTTCCTCACGGTGACTTTTTTTGAAGAGACGTTGATATTATAGTCCCCGTGAAAATGCAATCCCCTTTTTAAAAAGGCATTGCTTAGGTGGTGGAAATAGGCTATACGATAGCGCTAATCGGCTTGTTATAGATAGTAACTTCCCATATTCATTAGGGAAAATTCAGGAGGCCAAAAGCGTGCTGTTCGATTTCATTCTGGGAAAATTTTCCAATGACCTGGCCATCGATCTGGGGACGGCCAATACCCTCGTTTATGTGAAATGGAAGGGAATCGTGCTCAGCGAGCCGTCGGTGGTGGCGGTCCACATGGACTCCAAAGGGGTCAAGAAGGTCCTCGCCGTGGGAGCGGAGGCGAAGAAGATGGTGGGTCGGACGCCGGGAAACATCAAGGCCATCAGGCCCATGCGGGACGGCGTCATCGCCGATTTTGACATTACCGAGGCCATGCTCAGGCATTTCATCCTCAGCGTTCACAATCGCCGCACCCTGGTGCGGCCGCGGATCATCGTCTCCGTGCCTTCGGGGATCACCCAGGTCGAGAAAAGGGCGGTGCGGGAAACGGTCGAGTCCGCCGGCGCCCGGGAGATCTATCTCATCGAGGAGCCGATGGCGGCGGCTATCGGGGCCGGACTGCCGATCACGGAACCGACGAGTTCCATGGTTGTCGATATCGGTGGCGGTACCACCGAAGTGGCCGTCATTTCCCTTTCGGGAATTGTCTATGCCAAGTCCCTGCGTATCGCCGGGGACAAGATCGATGAGGAAATCGTCCAGTACATGAAGAGAAAATACAGCCTCCTGGTGGGAGAGCGTACCGGGGAGATCATCAAGACGACCATCGGTTGCGCCTATCCGGACAAGGAAATACGCACGGTAGAAGTGAAGGGCCGGGACCTGATCTCCGGTATTCCCAAGATCGTCGAGATCAACTCCGAGGAGGTGCGGGAGGCCATTGCGGAACCGATAAGCCTGATTGTCGATACCGTGAAAGACGCCCTGGAAAACGCCCCGCCGGAGCTGGCCGGCGATATTGTGGACCGGGGTATCATGCTCACCGGGGGTGGGGCGCTGCTGAGAAATCTCGATGTCTTGATCCGGGAAGAGACCGGGCTGCCCGTGACCGTAGCCGACGATCCCCTTTCCACGGTGGCCCGGGGTGCGGGGATGGCCCTCGACCAGTTGGATGTGTTGAAAGAAGTCACCATGCAGATATAACGAAACGGTATGACGCCTCCGCTGTGCCCGCATGCGGGCATGGGGCTCCGCCGGCCGGACCGCTCTGATGCGGGGATACAGGGGCCGTGCCGGAGCCGCCGCCTTGCGGTCGCGATATGGATGAGACGCTTTCCTGAACGAACAGTTCCGCCGGTTCTCTAACCAAGCCGCGAGTTTCTTGACCAATGCCGATCCCCAAAAAATACCGGGCCTTCACCGTTATCCTCATCGCTGCCGCCGTTTCTTCGCTCATTCTCCTAATCGGGGCGAGGAGCTCTTCCGATACGGGCCTGTTGCGGAAGTTTGTCCTTGACGTGGCCGGACCGATAGAACAGATCGTCAGGGCGCCCATGGACAAGATCGTCGAGATCTGGTCCCGATACCTTTTCCTGGTGGGGATGGAAACGGAAAACCGGCGGCTGAAGAAGGAAAACGACCGCTTGCAGAATCAGTTGCTCCAATACCGGGAAGGATACCTGGAGGGGCTGCGGCTGCAGAAACTCCTCGCCCTGAAGGAACAGAGCGAATATCAGGCCTTGCCGGCGAGGATCATCGGGATCGATCAGAAATCACTGCTCAAGACGATCCTGATCAACAAGGGTTCCGCTCACGGTGTCCGGAACGGGCTCCCCGTGATCAACGACCAGGGGGTGGTGGGCAGGATAATCGAGACCTCCTGGCATGTTTCACGGGTCCTTCTGATCACGGACGGTAACAGTAATGTGGACGCCCTCGTCCACGGCAGCCGGGTGCAGGGAATACTGCAGGGAACGGGAGCGAAACGTTGTGTCTTGAAGTATATTGTCAAGACGGAAGACATCCGGGATGGAGACCTGGTGGTGTCGTCCGGAATGACGGAAGTGTTCCCCAAGGGATTGCTTTTGGGGACGGTACTCCGGGCGGACAAGAAAGATCCCGGGTTGTTCCAGCGGATAGAAGTTGTCCCGGCGGTCGACTTCACGCGGATGGAAGAGGCGCTGGTGCTTCTCTTGCCCGGGGGTAAAAAGAGATGATCTTTTATCTCATGATCCCCTGGTTTCTGTTGCTCCTCGTGGTTTTTCAACACACCGTCCTGGGGGCCGTTTTTTTTCACAGCATTGCCGTGGAAATATCCCTGGTCCTGGTTATCTATGCAGGTCTCCGTATGGAAGTCGTACGGGGCAGCATTCTGGTACCCCTCCTCGGTTTGATGATGGACTGCATCACCGGGGCCGGATCCGGCAGCTATGCCCTTGTCTATGTGACGGTCTTCCTTCTTGTTTATATGCTATCCCTCCATATCTATGCGGAAAGCACTCTTTTTCTGATCGTCCTCACGTTATGTTGCGGTCTGTTGGAAGGGTTGCTGTTGCTGCTGCTGCACCGTCTGCTCAACGGCACGAATGTCTTTTTTGATCTCGTGAGGTTTTTCCTGCCCCAATTATTGCTGGTGAGCATGTTCAGCCCCTTCTTGTTTAAAATGTTCCATGGCATAGGTTGGCTCCGTGATGGGTATGTCCGGTCGATTGAACGGCCATGATGCATCTGATTACCGGGTACGTTTCCGGCGGCTCTTCGCCCTTGTCCTGATCGCCTTTGCCGTCCTGATCATCAGGATGGCTTATCTGCAGGTGGTCAAGGGGGATGAATACAAACTCCGTTCGGAGAGCAACAGCGTCCGGCTGCGCAAACTCAAGCCCTTCCGGGGGTTGATTATGGATGCCCGGCGTCGGGTGCTGGTGGATAATCAGCCCGCCTTCGATTTGATTTATGTTCCGAACCGGATTACGGATATCAATAAGATAACCACGGCCGTGGCCGCGGTTTATGCAAAAAAAGGCCTGGCTATGGAGGAGGATGTCCAGTTGCCCAGTAGAACCAGGCCCTTCATGCCGATTCGCCTGGAAAGGAACATCCCCCCGGAGAAGATCGCCCTGGTGGAAATCCACGCCCTCGAACTGCCGGGGGTGGTGGTGGAGGTCGCGCCGGTAAGAAAATATCTCGGCGGTGCTATCACATCCCATATTATCGGTTATACCGGGGAGATCAGCAGGGAGGAACTGGAACAAAGGGAAGGCGATGACAGCGGTCCGGGAGACATCGTCGGCAAGGCCGGGATCGAGAGGCTTCTGGATGCTTATCTGTCCGGCAGACCCGGAGCCGAACAGGTGGAAGTAAACGTCACGGGCCGGGTGATCAAATCCCTGGGGAGCGTCGCGCCGGTGTCGGGGTACAATGCGGTCTTGACGATCGATTTCGATCTGCAGACGGCCGCGGATGCGGCCATGGCGGGAAGAAGCGGCGCCGCCGTAGTCCTCGATACCAGGGATGGTTCCGTTCTGGCCATGGTAAGTTCTCCCTCCTTCGATCCGAATCTCTTCAACGGCGGAATTTCCCGGCGGGACTGGGACAAGCTGGCCGGGGACGCGCGTCACCCCATGGAAAATAGGGCCGTATCCGGGCAGTATCCCCCGGGATCGACGTACAAGGTGGTTACGGCGGCGGCGGCGCTTTCCGAAGGCATGATTACACCGGAAACACGCTTTTTCTGCAACGGTTCCTTTGCCCTCGGCAACCGTAACTATCGATGCTGGCAGCGCCACGGTCACGGCTGGGTAAATCTGCACCGGGCCCTGGTGGAATCTTGCGACGTTTATTTCTATAATCTCGGCAAGGCCTTAGGTGTGGATAAACTGGCGGAATATGCCCGCTCTTTCGGCTTCGGAGCCCGCACCGGCATCGATCTGCCCCGGGAGAAACCGGGACTGGTGCCCACCAAGGCCTGGAAACTGCAAAGATTCAAAGAACCGTGGCAGCAGGGGGAAAACATCCCCATCGCCATCGGTCAGGGATTCGATTTGGTGACGCCCCTGCAGCTTGCCCGCGCCTACGCCGCTCTGGCCAACGGCGGCACCCTGTGGCGCCCCCGTCTCGTCCGGCAGATCGAAGAGGCGGACGGAAGGATCGTAAAGACCTTTCCCCCGGAGAAGACCGGGGAGCTGTCACTCTCGGCGGCGAACCTGGAGATGATCAGGAAAGGGCTCTGGGGGGTGGTCAACGAACCCGGCGGCACCGGCGGCGCGCTGCGGCGCCCGGAGGCGGACGTGGCGGGTAAGACCGGTACCTCGCAAGTAGTCGGAATGCCCCGGGAGGAAAGGAATCGGCGACCGATGTCTTACTCCGGGCGCTTTCGTGATCACGCCCTTTTTGCCTGTTTCGCACCTTACAGGCAACCGGAGATAGCCGTGGCGGTGATCGTTGAAAATGCGGGTCACGGCGGTGCGGTTGCCGCACCGGTAGCCCGGAAGATAATCGACGCCTATTTCCGCCTCAAGCAGGAGCGGGCGCAACCGCAGGTCGCACCGGCGGACCATGGGGGCAACGCCGCCCGGGCCGGCATGAAGCCGGGCGATGGGGAGCAAAGGGAAAGGGCGCCCGCAGACGACGGCGACGAAGAGTGATCGACGGCCGGGGCGGATTTTCAGGACCTGATGCGGTAACGACCGGCGTCACCGCGGCGGTGCCTGTACACAGCGTCGGAATTATTTGCGCATGAATATGACGTCGCCAATTCTAAAGAACCTTCAACATGCGCATTTATTGATGTCTTCGTGTATAGTTAACGCTTTGATGTCGACATGTTACCAAAATCACACGGAAGCAGCCTGCACCGCAGGCGAAGCGGCGTTTTCACTCGCAAATGCATGCATATGTTATTGATCTACAACGGTTTATCATTGACGGAGCCGCTGCGGACACTGCGGAGCGCGTCCCAGCATTTTCATCCTGCTTTGTGACGGCGGGCCGTCATGCGGGTTTCACTACGAGGTGATGAGATTTGATCAAAATCGAAAAAAAGTGGCTGTTGAGCTTTGACTGGACACTGCTGATCGTTTCCCTTGCCATTTGTGCCATCGGTGTGCTGAACATATACAGTACCGGTTTCAGCCTTACCTCGACCAAGATCCCCCTGTATCTCAAGCAGATTCAGTGGATCGTCATCGGCCTGTTTTTCCTGCTGGTGATCGTCTCCGTCGATTACCGACTGCTGAACCGGTACGCATATGTACTGCATGGCTTTTCCATCCTGCTGCTCGTGTTCGTAAGCCTCTACGGATACACGACCCATGGCTCGCAGCGCTGGATCGCCCTGGGGGGGTTCACCTTTCAGCCTTCGGAGTTGGTCAAGTTCACGTTGATCCTGGCCCTGGCCAGGTATTTCAGCACCCACGGGGTCAGCGGTACCCGTTATGGGTTCGGGGACTTGCTGGTGCCCCTGGCGCTCGTCCTGCTCCCTTTTATCCTCATTCTTCGTCAGCCCGATTTGGGCACGGCGCTGCTGTTGCTGATTATCTTCCTGTCGGTGATCATTTTTGTCGGCGTCCGCATCAGGGATCTGCTGATCGGGGGGATCTCGGGTCTGCTCATGATCCCGCTGGCCTGGCATTTTCTTAAGGATTATCAGAGAGAAAGGATCCTTACCTTTCTCGATCCGGAACGGGACCCCCTCGGTGCAGGTTATCACATCATCCAGTCGATGATTGCCGTCGGTTCGGGAGGTCTGCTCGGCAAAGGTTTTTTGAAAGGCACGCAGACCCAGTTGAAATTCCTTCCGGAACAGCAGACGGATTTCGTCTTTTCCGTCTTTGCCGAAGAATGGGGTTTTGCCGGCGGGGTCTCGCTGGTGATCCTGTTTCTCTTCCTGGTGCTCTGGGGATTCAAGATCGCGAACAACTCCAGGGACTTGCCTGGAACGATCATGGCATACGGGATCACGATCATGATTTTCTGGGGTGTCTTTATCAATATCGGGATGGTTATCGGCATCCTTCCCGTGGTGGGGGTTCCCCTGCCGTTCCTAAGTTACGGCGGTTCTTCGATCGTGGTTCTCATGATGTCCATTGGGTTATTGATCAATATCAGCATGCGGCGTTTTATCCTGCTGCCGTGATGACGGGGCGAGATTGCGACCAAAAAAAGCTTGACAAGCAATACGACTTATGATTAGTAAGCCGCGCTTTTGGCAAGGGAGGTTCGGGTTTTGTATTTACCTTTACATGACCGCGGTTTTGATCTTATCGAACTCGTAGTAGGAATTCAAGATTGACGAAGACACCGGGTGGAAGAGAATCCCTCTGCACTCGGTTTTTTTTTGAAAAAGACATCATCGTGAGGTAAAAAAAGTGGTCGATATAAATCTTACCCTGTTTATCCAGATGGCCAATTTTCTGGTCCTGATCGTGATTCTCAATTATCTGCTTTACAAACCTATCCTTTCCATCCTCGACAAGCGGAAGGAGCGCCTCGATGAATCGGAGAACGAGATCAAGCGTCTCAATCTTTCCGTAGAACAGAAGGCGGCGGAGTATGAAGAGAAGCTCCGCCAGGCCAAGCAGGCCGCCCTGGACAAGAAGGGTGAGATTCTCAAGGAAGCGGCCGACAGCGCCAAGGCCATCATCGACGAGAAGCGCGGCAAGATCCCGGCCATGCTGGCCGAGTTTCAGGGGCGGGTGGCGAAGGAAGTGGACGGCGCCCGGCAGATCCTGAAGAGTCAGTCCGAGAAGATATCGGCCGAGATCGCTGAAAAGGTGCTGGGAAGGAGTCTCCAATGAAAAAAGATCGGCGTCGACAAATGATGAAGGCCGTGCTTTCGGCAGGCTTTTTGGTCCTGGCGACGGGGGCGGCGGCCTATGCCGCGGGTGGCGGCGGCGGGGAAGCGCACCATGATATCGATTGGAAAGATTTTGGTTACCGGCTGCTGAATTTTGCCATTCTCGCCGGTTTCCTCTGGTGGCTGTCGGCGAAGAAGGTGAAGGAATTCTTTGCCGGCCGGCGTGCCGATATCAAGGAATCGCTCGATCAGGCCCTGGCGGCCAAGGAGGAAGCGGAAAGGAAATACAAGGAGTACGTCGCCAAAATCGAGAAGGCCACGGAGGAGATCGACGGCATCGCCGAGATGATCAAAGTCCAGGGCATGGCGGAGAAGGAAAAGATGATCGAGGAGGCCAAAAAGGCCGCCGCGAAGATCGAGGAAGATACCAAGGCCCGGATGGAGCAGGAATTCAGCAATGCGCGCAATCAGTTGCGGGCCGAGGCGACCCAGCTTTCCATCCAGCTTGCCGAGGAACTCCTCAAGAGAAACATCACGATCACGGATCATGAGAACATGGTCAAAGAATATTTGGACAAGGTGGTGATAAAACATTGATCGGAAGCACGATAGCCAAGCGTTACGCCCGCGCCTTTTATGAGATCGCGGCCGAGGAGAATCAGCTCGAAAAGTATTACCGGGAGTTGAGCGGTTTTGCCGCCATTATCAACAGCAGCAAGGACCTGAAGGAATTTCTGGCCAATCCCATCTTTGATCAATCCGAGAAGAAGGCGGTGATCGAAAGCATCCTGCAAAGGACGGACATCTCGGGAATTACGGCCAACTTCCTCAAGCTGCTGGCGGACAAGCAGCGGATCGTCATCCTTTCCGACATTGTGGATTGCTACCGGGAACTGATGGACGAAGCCCTGAAAACGGTACGGGCCAGTGTCAAAACGGCCTTCCCGCTCTCGCCGGAGCTGATCCAGAAACTGCAGCAGGGACTGGAAGGTCAGACCCAGAAAAAGGTGGACATGACCGTCATCGAAGATCCTTCGCTCCTGGGGGGCATCGTGGTCAGAGTCGGAGATACCGTTTACGATAACAGCATAAGGACCCAACTGAACAATATAAGGAATCTCTTAGGGGAGGAGATGTAGCGCATGGATACAATCAGGGCAGAAGAAATAAGTCAAATCATATCCAAACAGATCAGAGACTACGAGAAGAAGCTGGATATCAGCGAGACGGGAACGGTGCTTTCCGTCGGTGACGGCATCGCGAGAATCTACGGCGTTCAGAACGCCATGGCCATGGAACTCCTGGAGTTCCCCGGCGGCATCCTCGGCATGGTCCTCAACCTGGAAAGGGATAACGTCGGGGTCGCCGTTCTCGGCGAAGTCACCCACATCAAAGAGGGCGACATCGTCAAGCGGACCGGCCGGATCGCCCAGGTACCCGTCGGCGAGGCGGTCATGGGCCGGGTTATCGATGCCACCGGCGCCCCCATCGACGGCAAGGGTCCCATCGAGGCGACGGAATTCCGCCGTATCGAGATGGTTGCCCCCGGCGTCATCCAGCGCCAGCCTGTCAACCAGCCCATGTACACCGGCCTGAAGGCCATCGACGCCATGACCCCCATCGGCCGCGGACAGCGGGAACTGGTCATCGGCGACCGCCAGATCGGCAAGACGGCGATTTGTATCGACGCCATTATCCGCCAGAAGGACACGGGGATCAAGTGTATATATGTCGCCATCGGTCAGAAGAAATCGACGGTCGCCCAGGTGGTGGAAAACCTGCGTAAATACGATGCTATGTCCTACACCTGCGTCGTTTCCGCCTGCGCCAGCGACCCGGCGACCCTGCAGTACATCGCCGCCTTCGCCGGTTGCAGTATCGGCGAATACTTCCGGGATCGCGGTCAGGACGCCCTGATCATCTATGACGACCTTTCCAAGCAGGCGGTCGCCTACCGGCAGATCTCCCTGCTCCTCCGCCGTCCCCCCGGACGCGAGGCCTTCCCCGGCGACATCTTCTACAACCACTCCCGGCTCCTCGAAAGAGCGGCCCGGGTCAGCCCGGAGCTCGGCAGCGGTTCCCTCACGGCCCTGCCCATCATCGAGACCCAGGCCGGCGACGTCTCGGCCTATATTCCCACCAACGTCATTTCCATTACCGACGGCCAGGTCTATCTGGAACCGGGTCTCTTCTTCTCCGGTGTCCGCCCGGCGATCAACGTCGGTCTTTCCGTCTCCCGGGTCGGCGGTGCCGCCCAGGTCAAGGCCATGAAGCAGGTGGCCGGCACCCTGAAGCTCGATTTGGCCCAGTATCGTGAACTGGCGGCCTTCGCCTCCTTCGGCAGCGACCTCGACAAGGCGACCCAGGCCCAGCTCGATCGCGGCGTCCGGCTGGTGGAACTCCTCAAGCAGCCCCAGTTCCAGCCCATGTCCCTCGGCGAGGAGGTTACGGTGCTTTTCGCCGGCACCAAGGGGTTCCTGGACAAGTACCCGGTGGACAAGATCAAGGAATATGAGCCCCAGCTCCTCTCGTTCGTGAAGAACAAATATCCGGAAATCCTGAAAGAAATCGACGAAAAGATGATCATCAGCCCGGAGTTGGAAAAGAAGATGAAAGACGCCCTCACGGAGTTCGATGCCGTCTTCGCCGGTTGACGATCGCGTCGCTGCCGGAAAATATAAAGTTGATTTGAAAAGGGAGTGATAATTAATGGCCGCACTCAAGGACATTAAAAGACAGATAGCCGCCGTTCAGAAGACGAAACAGATCACCAAGGCCATGAATATGGTGGCGGCCTCCAAGTTCCGGACCGCCCAGATGCGGATGGAGAACTTCCGCCCCTACGCGGGGAAGTTCATGGAGGTCCTCAACAGCCTGGCCCTGCGCGTCGACGCCAGTTCCCATCCTCTCCTGGCGGTGCGCCCCCCCAAGAAACTCCGGGTGATCTGCATGACCTCCGACCGGGGGTTGTGCGGCGGTTTCAATACCAACATCATCAAGGCCACCGAAAGGTTCGTCAAGGAAAAGCTCGGGGAAGGCAAGGAAGTGACCCTTGTCCCCGTAGGCCGGAAGGGGCGCGACTACTTCCGGAAGAAGGCCAAGATCATGAACGAACGGGTGGATGTGTTCAAGAAGTTCGATATGAGCCTCGCCGTGGAGATATCGAACGACATCATCCCCTCCTTCATCAAGGAGGAGTATGACGAGCTGTATCTCGTTTACAACGAGTACCGGAATGTCTCCGTTCAAAAGCCCGCCGTCGTCAGGCTCTTTCCCCTGCCGTCCATCGGCCAGGAGGAGGCGACGGATCCGGAAAAGCGCATCGATTACATCTATGAACCGTCCGACGAGGTCCTGCTGGACCGGATCCTTCCCATGTATGTCCGCGTTCTCATCTACCGCGCCCTGCTGGAAACCTATGCGGGAGAAAACGGGGCACGGATGGCGGCCATGGATAACGCCACCCGCAACTGTGAAGATTTGATCGGTTCGTTGTCGCTGAAGTTCAACAAGGCCCGGCAGGCGGCGATCACCGCGGAGCTGATGGATATCGTCGGCGGTACCGAGGCCTTGGCAAAAGGATAAAAAACACTAACCACTTTTTAAGGAGATGGGTATGAATATTGGAAAGGTTGTGCAGGTAATTGGGCCGGTCATCGACATTGAGTTTGAGGAAGGCAAACTGCCCGCCATCATGAACTCGATCCTCATAACCAACCCAGCCATTAATGACCAGGAGGACAACCTGATTGTCGAGGTGGCCCAGCATCTGGGTGACAATGTCGTGCGTTGTATCGCTATGGATATTACCGACGGTCTGGTGAGGGGCATGAAGGCCAAGGATACCGGCGCCCCCATCATGGTGCCGGTCGGCAAGGAATGCCTGGGCCGGATTCTCAACGTCGTGGGGCGTCCCGTGGATGGTCTGGGGCCGATCGATGCCAAGAACATGATGCCGATTCACCGTGAGGCCCCCACGTTCCTCGAGCAGAATACCTCGGTGCACGTTCTCGAGACGGGCGTCAAGGTTATCGATCTCCTCGTACCGTTCCCCCGGGGCGGCAAGATGGGGATGTTCGGCGGTGCCGGCGTGGGCAAGACCGTTGTCATGATGGAGATGATCCATAATATCGCCATGCACCACGGCGGTATCTCCGTGTTCGCCGGTGTGGGTGAGCGGACGCGCGAAGGGAACGACCTTTACCGGGAAATGCTGGAATCGGGCGTCATCAAGCAGGCCGCCCTGATTTACGGCCAGATGACCGAGCCGCCCGGAGCCCGGGCCCGCGTGGCCCTCACCGCCCTGGCCGCTGCGGAGTACTTCCGGGATGTGGAAGGGCAGGACGTGCTCCTCTTCGTGGACAACATCTTCCGTTTCACCCAGGCGGGTTCCGAGGTTTCGGCCCTCCTGGGCCGGATGCCCTCCGCCGTCGGTTACCAGCCGACGCTGGCCACGGACCTCGGTGAGCTTCAGGAGCGGATCACCTCCACGACCAAGGGTTCCATCACCGCCGTCCAGTGCGTGTACGTCCCCGCGGACGACCTTACCGACCCGGCCCCGGCGACGACCTTCGCCCATCTCGACGGCACCGTCGTCTTGTCCCGGCCCATCGCCGAGCTCGGCATCTATCCCGCCGTGGACCCGCTGGACTCCACGTCCCGCATCCTTGACCCGAACGTGGTCGGGGCGGAGCATTACGCCGTCGCCCGCCAGGTGCAGGTGACCCTGCAGAAGTACAAGGATCTCCAGGACATCATCGCCATTCTGGGTATGGACGAGCTTTCCGAGGAAGACAAACTCACGGTGAGCCGGGCCCGGAAGATCCAGCGGTTCCTCTCCCAGCCGTTCTTCGTCGCCGCCCAGTTTACGGGCACGGAAGGGAAATTCGTCTCCGTTCCCGATACGGTGCGGGCCTTCAAGGAAATCCTCGAAGGCAAACATGACGATCTGCCGGAGCAGGCCTTCTACATGGTGGGCGGTATCGAAGAGGTTATCGAAAAGGCAAAGAGGCTGTCGGAATAGCCGGAGGATGGCACATGGCTGATGAACTGTTGTTGGAAATCGTCACCCCGGAGAAACTTGCCTTCAGCGGCAAGGTGGAAGAGGTGACCGTACCGGGAAGTGAAGGGGAATTCGGCGTCCTGAGAGGCCATGCCTCGCTGCTGAGCTCCATCCAGATCGGCGAGTTGAGCTATACCAAAGACAACAAGAAGGTGGCCTATGCGGTGGACACCGGCTATGCCGAGGTTCTGTCCAGCAAGGTGACCATCCTGGTCGAAGGTGCGGAACGATCCGATATGATCGATAAGGATCAGGCCCGGAGAGACAAGGACGAAGCGGAGGCGAAATTGGCCAAGATGGCCAAGGAGGATCCCGACTACGAGCGGATCAAGGCGGCGGTCACCAAAGCCGAGACGCGCCTCAGGGTGGCGGAAAAGGGCTGACCAGACCTCTGGTGAGAGAAGATACGAGAGGCCGGAGAATGTTTTTTCTCCGGCCTCTTTTGTTTGATTTTGTCAGCGGCCGGCATAATGTAACCGTCTGGTGAACTCATCTTGGCATTTGTTGCAAATTCGATTCAGGTGCGGCCGTTGGTCCGAGATAACGGCCGGCGTCGGTACGATATTTGACAATGGTATTTTGACCCGCCGACCCGGGCCGGGACGGGAAGTTGAGGCCGCCGCCGCAAGAGAGGTGCTTGTCGCCGGTAAGGGATTGAGGGCGAAAGAGCGTTATCGACATCGGGTTGTCAATCACGATTGACTCGCGAACGACCCTCATCCCCCTTGGGACACCGCGGAGCAGGGATATGACGTTTACATGGTGAGTGTGAGTCGTCAGTCCTCGGCGGCGATGAAGATATCGACGATTTCAAACTCCCGCACCCCGCCGGGGGCGTTGACCCGGGCGGTGTCACCGATTGATTTGCCCACCAGGGCCTTGCCGATAGGGGAGGTTACGGAAATCTTGTTCCGTCCGATATCCGATTCATGGGGGCCGACCAGCTGGTAAGTGGTGTCCTTGCCTGTCTTGACGTCCTCGATGACCACGGAGGTTCCGAAGACGATCCGGTCGGTGGTGAGATTTTTGAGATCGATGATCTCGGAAGTGGCGAGGTTGTTTTCCAGTTCCTGGATCTTGCCGTGGATGAAGGCCTGCCTTTCCTTGGCGGCGGTGTATTCGGCGTTCTCGGAGATGTCCCCGTGGGCCCGGGCCGTTTCGATGTCCCGGACATTCTCCGGTACGGCGACGGTTTTCAGATACTCCAGTTCCTTCTTGATCTTTTCAAAACCTGCTTTGGTGATCGGTGCTTTCTTCATGATCTTCCCACTCCCCGCCGGCAAAACCCCGCCTGCTGTGATTGTTCATCCCTAATGGATAAACGCCCCGCTGTCAAGGCAGATTTGAAAAGATTGACGCCCTTGAACGTATGGGACAGGTTCCCGCCCGGCCAACCTCTTGCGTCGGGATGCGCTTTGTGTTAAGGAGCGTCAGGATGTATGATAATTATCAAAGAGATATAAACTATTTACGGGTTTCCATTACCGACCGCTGCAACCTGCGCTGTCGGTACTGTGTTCCCAAAGAAGGTCTGTCGCTCATCGGCCATGACGACATCCTGAGGTATGAAGAAATCCTCCGGATCGTCCGGATCGCCGTTCGCCTGGGGGTTGCCAAGGTCCGGATAACCGGCGGGGAACCGCTGGTACGGCGGGGAGTTGTCGCCTTTGTGGCGGCCCTGAAGTCCATCCCGGGAATCGAGGATCTTGCCCTGACCACCAACGGCGTCCTCCTGGAGAGATATGCGGCGGAATTGTTCGGCGCGGGCGTGCGCCGCCTCAACATCAGCCTGGACTCTCTGAACCGGGAAAAATACTTTCAGATTACTCGCGGCGGCTCGCTGGCGGCAGTGATGAGGGGTATCGACACCGTTTACGGCCATGGCTTCGCGCCGATCAAGATCAATGTCGTGGCCATGAAAGGGTTCAATGACGACGAGATCCTGGACTTTGCCCGTTTGACTATGAACCGGCCCTTTCAGGTCCGGTTCATCGAATTGATGCCGGTGGGTCACGCCGGCCGGGACAATTTGGGTGTTTATCTGGCCAGTGAAGAAATCATGAGCGCCATCGAGGAAAAATATCCCCTGAAGCCGGTAAACGGTACCCGGGAGCATCTGGATGGGCCGGCGAAGGTCTATCGCATTGACGGGAGCGCGGGGGAGATAGGTTTCATCACCGCGATGAGCAACCATTTTTGCCACCGCTGCAATCGCCTGCGCCTCACGGCGGAGGGGCATCTGCGGTCCTGCCTTTTTTCCGAGGAGGAGATAGATTTGAAAGGGCCCCTCCGCGCCGGTTGCGGGGATGAGCATCTCGAAGGACTGATCCTGGAGGCCATCGCCAAAAAGCCGCGCCGGCACGAGATCCGTCCGGAAGGAAGCCCCCGCCGCGAGTGCGGGAAGAACATGTCCGTGATCGGAGGTTGAAGGCCTTGATCTTTACGGAAGAGATCGCCCAATCCTACGATGCCTGGCGGGATACACCCACGGGACGGTATATCGACAGCCGGGAGAAAAGCCTCATTCTCGATCTGACCCAACCCCGCGGTGGAGAGCGCCTTCTGGACGTGGGTTGCGGAACCGGCGATCATCTCTGGCTCTTCCGGCGCAAGGGATGTGATGTGACCGGTCTTGATTCCTCACCTCCCATGCTCGAGCGGGCCAGACGAAAACTCGGCAACAAGGCGGATTTCTTCCTGGGAGATGCGGAGGATCTTCCCTTTTCCGACAACGAGTTTGACATCGTTACCCTGATCACCTCCCTGGAATTCACCGTCCATCCCATGCAGGCGATTAACGAAGCCATCCGGGTATGTCGGGGGCGGGTGTTTATCGGCGTCCTCAATAGATTCTCCTGCCTCGGCCTGTTACGGCCAGTTACCGGCGCCTTCGGCCCTTCCATATACAACCGCGCCCGTTTTTTCAGCAGCCCTGAGCTGGTGTCCATGATCCGCCGCCAACTGGCCGGGGTCCGGATCCGCCGGGGCAGCGTCATCTTCCTGCCCTATGGCTGGTATGGATTCGCCAGCGGGCTCGAGGAGTTGATCCCGGTTATGAACAATCCTTTCGGCGCCTTCCTGGGTTTGTCGTTTCCCGTTACCTTTACCCAGGTGACCATCCAGGAACCGATCCGGGAGGTTTTGAATCTCGGTGCCGAAGGCCGGCGGCCCGTGCCGGGGGTGGTGAGGGTGATTAAATGATCAAAGAGGCCATGTTTTTCGAAGTGCTGCCGGATCAGCAGGTACGCTGCGGCCTCTGCGCTCATACCTGTCTGATCGGCGACGGGCGGCGGGGTGTCTGCGGTGTCCGGGAGAACCGGGACGGGGTTCTGTACAGCCTTGTCTATGGGGCTTTGATTGCTGAAAATGTCGACCCTGTCGAGAAAAAACCTTTTTTTCATCTCTATCCGGGATCGCGATCCTATTCTCTGGCCACCGTGGGTTGCAACTTTCGCTGCCGGTTCTGCCAGAACCACGAGATTTCCCAACTCCCCCGTCTGGAGGGGCTGATTCCGGGAAGGAACACTTCCCCGGCAGAGGTTGTCGCCCGCGCCGTCGGCGCCGGTGCCCGGACCATCGCCTATACCTATACGGAACCGACGGTATTTTTTGAATTTGCCTATGACATTGCCCGGCTCGCACGGGGTCAGGGAATAAAAAACGTATTTGTGACGAATGGTTATATGTCTGCAGCCGCCTTGGATGCCATAACTCCCTATCTCGACGGGGCCAATGTGGATCTGAAATCATGCCGGGAGGAATTCTACCGGGAACAGTGCGGCGCCCGGCTCCAGCCGGTTCTGGATACCCTGGTGAGAATGAAGCAGGCCGGGATTTGGGTGGAGGTCACGACGCTGTTGATTCCGGGGCTCAATGACAGCGAAGCGGAGATCGAACAGATCGCCTCCCTGGTATATGACCTGGGAAGAGAAACCCCATGGCATATCAGCCGATTCCATCCCCGTTACCAAATGCCCGCCGTTCAGCCCACATCCCGGGAAAGTCTCCGGCGGGCCTGGGAGATCGGCAGGGCCCGAAGGCTTAAGTATGTTTATACCGGTAACGTGCCGGGGGACGAAGGGGAAAGCACCTTTTGTCCGGAATGCGGCAAACTCTTGATCAGCCGGTACGGCTTCCACGTTGCCGGTGTGATGCTGAAAGGATCCGCATGCTTACATTGCGGGACCCCGCTGGATGGGATTTTCTAATCCCTCCAGTCGAGTTCTGCATCGTCATAGGTTTGTTCGAGGATAGCCTTGGCCCGTTCCCATTCCCGGTGGGGGACGACGACCGTTACCTCGCCCAGGCCGTCAATGGTGATGGCATAGACAGCACCCGCCGCTTCATAGCTGAGACGGGCCGGTATCCCTTCCGCCGTCAGTCTGCCCACGATGATATGGGCGATGTTCAGTCCCCCGACCCGGCAGACCTCCCGCCAGTAATCTTTCTCTTCCTGTTCCATGTAGGTAATCATACTACATATTGTGGTGGAACACAAGTGTTGCGTATATGTTGTATTTTTGCTTTACAAAGAAGCGCCCTTTTGATAAGGTGCCAGCAATCAAAGCAGGGGCGGACGCAGGAAGGCAATGAAGTTAAAACATCTGGAAATCAATGGCTTTAAATCCTTTCGAGACAAGGTCGTCCTTGACTTCGCTCCGGGGATAAGCGCCGTCGTCGGTCCCAACGGTTGCGGAAAGAGCAATGTGGTGGACGCCATCCGCTGGGTGATGGGAGAACAGCGGATCAAAAGTCTTCGGGGCGTCAGGATGGAGGATGTCATCTTCAACGGTTCCCAGGAGGCGGAACCGGTGGGGATGGCGGAGGTAACCATGCTCCTGGCGGCGGAAGGGCTTCCCTTCCCCGAGCCGTACGGGGACCACGCCGAGGTCGCCGTTTCCCGACGCCTCTTACGCGGCGGCGAGAGTGAATATACCATCAACGGTCTGTCCTGCCGCCTCCTTGATGTCCGTGAGTTCTTCCTTGGTGCCGGGGTCGGCGCCCGAACCTACTCGATCGTCGAACAGAACAGTGTGGCCTCCCTGGTCGAGGCGAAGCCGGAGGACCGACGGCAGTTTATCGAGGAAGCGGCGGGCATCGCCAAATACAAGACGCGTAAAGAGGCGGCGTTGCGGAAGCTCGATGCCACCAAGCAAAACATCCTCCGCTTGAATGATATTCTCCGGGAAGTGAAAAGCCAGCTCCATAGCCTATCCCGGCAGGCCCGGCGGGCTGAGCAGTACCGAAACCTCAAGTCCGCTCTCCGGGAGGACGAACTGGCGGTCGCCGGGGACGCCTATGAAAACCTGCGGCAGGAAAACGAAATTCGGGGGCGGCAGCTTCAGGACTGCCGGGAACGGAAAGATGAACTCAAAGCCGCCCTGTCGTCCGGTGAGGCTTTAATCGCAGCGGCGCGACTGGAGCTTATGAACCTGGAGGCAGAGCGTGCCCAGTGCCACGAAGAGATCTACCGGCTCCGTTCCTCCCTGCAGGTCAAAGAACAGGGGATAGAATATTCCCGGGGAAAGATAGCCGACTTGAAGGCGCGGCAGCAACGCCTGGCGGAGGATGGCCGTCTTTTAAAGGACCGTCAGGAGGAACTCATTCGGGAGCGGGAAAAACTTGCCTCTTTGCAGCAACTCCTCACCGCCGATATCGCCGGGATCGAAGCGGACGTGCGGGATCGGGAGGGGCGGATTTCGTCCCTGAAGGCGGAATTACAGGCCAAACAACGGCTGTTGGAGGAGAACAAGTCTCAGTTCATCGACGTCGCGGCGGAGAAATCACGACTGACCAACAATTGCACCCATCTCCTGAAAAACCTTGAGGATCTGAAGCGCAAACAGGACAGAAACGCCAGGGAGATCGAGGAAAATCTCGAGCATATAAAAAATCTGCAGGCAAGGCTTAAGGACATTGAGGCGGAATTGAGTGAAGACCTTTCTGAACTTGAGGCGTTACGCCGCCGCCGGGAGACGGTGACGGAGGAGTGGGAAGCCGCCGTCCGGGAAATGGAGGCGGGAGAGGAGACGATTGCCGGCCTCAAGGAGGAATTGAGTTCCCGGACTTCCCGTCTGGCGTCGCTGAAGGAGTTACATGACGGTTACGCGTGGTGCAACGAGGCTACCAGATCGATTATGATGGCCAAGGAGACCAACGGCCTCCAAGGGATAGATCAGGACCAGGTGGTCGGTCTCGTGGCCGAGCAGATTCGTGTTCCCCGGGATTACGAGGCGGCGGTGGAGGCCGTATTGGGGGATAAATTGCAGTATGTGATCGTCCGGAGTCAGGAGGCCGGTGTCAAGGCCATCGATTATCTAAAAGAGGCGGCGGTGGGCAGAAGCAGCTTTGTCCCGCTCGCGGTCCGTCATGCCGCCGCGCCGGGTATGCAAGCCGAGCATTTGCGGGAAACAGAGCGTCTCCTGGACCGCATAGAGGTGCGGGACACTTTCCGGGGTATCGCCGAGTATCTCCTGGGAGATGTCCTCCTCATCCCCGACCTCCGGAACGGACTTGCCCTCTGGAATAGAAACGGATTTCGTGGGACCTTCGTCACGCGGGACGGGGACATGATCAGCCCGCAAGGGGTCCTGACCGGCGGCAGTAACGGTAACGGCGCCCGGAGTCTGTTGAAAAACAAGCGGGAAATGGAGACGTTGGAGGAAGAGATTCGCGTCCTGTCTGCCTCCCTCCGGGAGGAGGGGGAGCAGAAAAAGGAGCTGGCGGTCCGGGTGGCGCAGGGAGAAGAAGATATCGAGGGACTTACCGCCGCCATCCATGCGCTGGAACTGCAGCGGAACGGCCGTCAAAAAGATCTCGAAAGATATGGCGAAGAAATCCGCCGTCTGCAGCAGACCCAGGAAATTCTGGAATTCAATGACGAAAGCCAAGCCGAGGAGCAGCGCCTCATCCATGAGAAGCTCAAAAGAAGTCAGGCCGATCTGGAGAGTCAAAAGCGACGTGAGGAATCCGTCCGGGAGGCGGTGGGGGGACTGGAGGAGCAGGTCGGTAGGCTGCGCCGGGAACTGGAAACCCTGTCCGGGGAACTGACGGCGGAGAAGGTCCGGCAGGCGGCCCTTGCCGAGAAGCAAAAATCCGTGATGAAATCAAGGGACCGCCTGGAATCCGAAGTTGCGGACCTGAAGATGAGAATCGGGAAAAGCGGCGACGATGCCCGCAACTGGGAGCGGCAGCTCGAAGCATTACAAACGGCGGTCGCCGCCGACAAGAGGGAATTGGAAGGCCTTTATGCTTCCCTGACAGCCAGGGAAACAAATCTGGCGGCAATGAAAGATCGTTACGACCAGGCCGAAGCGGCGCTGCAAGAAAGGGAGGCAAGGCTGCGGGAAACCAAAGGACATTGGGAGCAGGTTGCCCGGCAGGAAAACGAACTGGAGGCCGAGGCGCGTGAGGTTGCCTACCAGATGGACGGTTTGGTCCGAATGTGCGCGGAAAAATACCAAACGGACCTGAGCCTGGCGGCACCGTCGGCGCCGCCCCTCAGTGCGGAGACACGTCAGGTTCTGCAGGACCGGATCGAGAAAAACCGTCAGAGCATTGCGGCCTTCGGTGAGGTCAATCTGCTGGCGATCACCGAATACGAGCAGTTGAAAGAGCGGTTTGATTTCCTCACCTCCCAGTCACGGGATCTCGAAGCCTCCCTCGCTACCCTGCAGGAGACCATCGCTAAGATCAACCGGGTTTCACGGCAGCGATTCGCCGCGACCTTCACGGCGGTGCAGGGGACATTCCGGGATGTCTTCTCCCGAATTTTTCCCGGCGGCAGCGGGGAGCTTTACCTGACCGATGAAAGTGACCTGCTGGAAACCGGGGTGGACATCGATATCCGGATGCACGGCAAAAGGCCTCAAAACATCAGTCTCCTCTCCGGGGGAGAAAAATCCCTGGCGGCGATAGCTCTCATACTGGCGATAATCCTCTACCGGCCGACGCCCTTTCTTGTCCTCGACGAGGTGGATGCCGCCCTCGACGATACCAACATCTCCCTGATTGCAAAGATCATCAAGGAAATAGCCATCAACTCACAGGTCATCCTGATCACCCACAATAAAAGGACCATGGAAGTGGCGGAAAATCTCTTCGGCGTCACCATGCAGAAGCAGGGAATCTCCACCGTGGTCTCCGTCTCCCTGAACTGATTCCGGCCTGGTAATGCTGACGACATCCTAAAAAATTCCCCAGGCAGTGCAAGCGTTTCCTTTTTCGTCACGGCGGTGTTAGCACAAGTACTTCTCATGCCCCGGTGTTCGCGCGCCTTGCCTCGGGAGCTTTTTACTTCTTAGTCCCCCCATGCCTACCTCCCTTCTTTACTTATCCGGCAAAAACGGCTAAAGGATGGACCCGTTTATGGCGGCTTGGAACGGACTGTGTCGTCTGCCGGGACTGATGATATGAAGAGGTGACAAATGCTTGATGTTTTTAAAAAGAAAAATTTATTCGACAAATTGAAGGCCGGACTGGCCAAGACCAGGGACATCCTGCTTACCGATGTGGACGATCTGATCCTGGGAGAAAAAAAGATCGATCAGGCCCTGTTTGACGAGCTGGAAGAGGTATTGATCCGCTCGGATATCGGACCGGCCTGCACTTATGAATTGATCGATAAAATGAAGGAGCAGGTAAAAAGGAAGGAATTGAGCCGGGCCGATTTACTTAAGAAGATCCTCCGGGAGACCATGAAAGAGATACTGACCAAACAGGAGGCCCCCCATGGGATCCCTCCCGACGGCATCTATGTCATCATGGTGGTGGGGGTCAACGGGACCGGTAAAACCACCACCATCGGCAAAATGGCTTATGACCTAAAAAAACGCGGGGAACGGGTCCTGCTGGTAGCTGCGGACACCTTCCGGGCGGCGGCGATCGAACAACTGGAGGTCTGGAGCGGGCGTGCCGGTACCTCGCTGATCAAACAGCAGTCCAACTCGGATCCGGCGGCAGTGGTATTCGATGCCATCCAGGCCGCCAAAGCGGGTAAAGGCAGGGTGCTCATCATCGATACGGCGGGACGGCTCCATACCAAGCTCAACCTCATGGAAGAGCTGAAAAAGATGAAACGTATCGTGGCGAGAGAGCTGCCGGGGGCGCCCCAGGAAATCCTCCTGGTCGTGGATGCCACAACGGGCCAGAACGGTCTGATTCAGGCCAAGATGTTCCAAGAGGAGATCGGCGTGACGGGAATCGTATTGACAAAGCTCGACGGGACGGCCAAAGGCGGGATCGTGGTCAGAATCGTCAAGGAGCTGAACATCCCTATCCGCTATATCGGTGTCGGCGAAGGTTTGGAAGATCTCCAGCCCTTTGACGGCGATGCCTTTGTGGAAGCCCTGTTCGGAAATGGAACTCCCTGAATACGCCCATGAAAATCCTTGAATGCGTTCCCAATTTCAGTGAAGGAAGGGACCCGGATAAAGTCCGTGCGGTGGCGGCGGCGGTAACCGCGGTTCCAGGGGTAAGACTCCTGGACTGTTCCTGGGATGCGGATCATAACCGGAGTGTCCTGACCTTTCTCGGGGCACCGGCGGATGTTTGTCGAGCCGCCCTTGCCGCAGCCGGCAAGGCTCTGGAGATTATCGATCTCGGCAGGCATGACGGGGTTCATCCCCGTATCGGCGCTGTGGATGTCGTCCCTTTCGTCCCCTTGGGGGATGCGGAAATGGCAGACGCGGTATTCTGGGCGCACCATTTCGGGACTGACCTGGCGGCAAGACACCATGTTCCGGTTTTCTTTTACGGGGAGGCGGCTCTGAATCCGGCCTGTCGGGAGCTATCGGAGATTCGCCGGGGGGGACTGCCGGGATTGATGGCCCGTTTGCGGGAAGGGAGCTGGCTTCCGGATGCCGGGCCCCGCACCTGTGTTGAGAGTATCGGCGCCACGGCGGTGGGGGCCCGGATGCCCTTGCTGGCCTACAATATCAACCTTAAGACCCCGGATATTGCCCTGGCGAAGCGGATTGCCGGAAAAATCAGGGAGGCCGGCGGCGGGTTGCCCGGTGTCAAGGCCATCGGTGTGTTCCTGGCCAGCCGCGGGTTGGCGCAGGTGTCCATGAATCTGACCGATTTTCGTTTGACCTCTCTCCGGGACGCCTTCGCGTTCGTGAGTCGGGAGGCAACGGCGGCCGGGGTGGAGATCATGGAGTCGGAGCTCATCGGACTGGCTCCCCGGGCCGCGCTGGATGAGGAAACGGCCGCGGCAATCCTTTTGAAGGAATATTCACCGCGAAGAATAATCGAGACCCATTGGCAGGAAAATTTCGACTGCCGTTGACGTCGTTCACCCCATCGTCGTTATGTTGGTAGCCGCGGGAATCAAGCAAGCGTGTGCCGGAATCGTCTTTGATGAGCCTGTAAAAAAGTCAGAATTCATCAAAAGCGGTTTTGTAAGCTGCTGTAATTATGAGGTGTGAATTTTCATGAACGGACATTCAGACTTACTATGAACCCCCCCCATGACGGCACGCCGTCACAAGGCAGGATGAAAATTGCGGGATGCCCTCCGCAGTGTCCGCAGCGGCTCCGTTAATGATAAACCGTTGTAGATCAATGACATATGCACGCATTTTCGAGTAAAAGTGCCGATTGCCGCACCTTAATCAAACTTTGGAACAAATGCCGATATGGGATCGCCGGACGGATACTTTTTCACGCTTCGGAGCGCCCCACGGGGCATTAGGGTTTTTAAAGGGTCCGTCATCTTTTAAAGGGGTTGTATTTGGGGTAGGTTTTTCAGCTAGGGCGCGGTTCCTGGTTTGCCTGCCGTTTCCGGATAAAAAAAGGCGTCTCGATAAAGGGAACCGAGACGCCTTTTGAGTCGCTTTTCGTAAAGTTTTATAAGGGCTTTACATTTTCTGCCGCAGGACCCTTTTTGCCCTGCTGGATGTCAAAGCTTACGCGCTGACCTTCCTGAAGGGTTTTAAAACCGGAGCCCTGGATGGTGCTGTAGTGAACAAAAACATCGCCGCCTTCATCTTTTTCGATGAAGCCGAAGCCTTTTTGCTCATTGAACCATTTCACTTTTCCTTCTGGCATTTTCTGCATCCTCCTTTCCGTAAAGTCGGATTGCATCTCTGACAGAAAGAAAAGATCCGCTGTACTTCAAAATGCCTTTTTCCAACCTTTACTACTTGTTTCCCCGCTGCTGGTGAATGCTTTGGAGATATATAATCTTTGCGGTCCGTATAATACGACATCAGCAAGCTGTCAAGCATTTTATCACGGTGATGCTGAAAATTTATGGTTATAAAACCCAGGAGGGCTGAAGTATAGTTATGTGCCCGCTTCACCGGTGAAGGATGGCACAAGGTGTTGTGGGGACTCTTTATGCCGTCGTCGAAAACAAACAGCCTTGATTATATATGGTCGTTCCACCGGAAATGCACTTGTAACAGATTGATTCATAATGGATTTTATTCTCTGAGATCATTGCCGCGACCCTTTGTGACGGCAAGACTTCATGGGGGTTCATTTCTTGTCCTCATAAACGTAGGAATCATCAGGAACGTCATTGACGGTACCCCAACCATAGCCGCGGGCTTTCATGCACTGTTTCCTCCGCTCCTTGACGGCGGCTTTTCTATCTTTTTCGGCTATCTGAGCACCGAATTCGGTTGCCTCTTGGTCACACTGGGAAATGTCGTATTGAAAATTCAATGGTTCTTTTTGATCGCGGTGATACCAGACGTGCGGGGTGCAGCCGCCGATGCCGCTCAGGAAAGCAAAGCACATGAATCCGGAGAAAAATCTTTTACATATCAAGGACCTGCGGTTTATCATACCAATCTCCCCGATTTTTCAACCTCGCCATATTGTCGATTTGTCGTTGTGGTTTTCCGAGCTACATGTCCGGAGGCGGGCACAACGAAATATGAACCCCTCGTGAAGGCTGACCTTCAGGAGCGTTTCACCCCCGCAACCAGTTTTTGTAATCCTTTTCTCTATTGACCATAACCAATAAAATCAAGAAAAATATGCCGGAGCACGCGTCCGGCGAAATTAAGAAAACGGGGCGGCATCCCGCTGCAAAGGGGATGAACATCCGCGCCTCATCTCCACCTTCCTTACCAACCGGATGGGGGTAAGATTTAAAAGAGGCGTTTTCTTTTTGACCTCGCCGTGCATTTTCAATATACTCACCCCAAGAGATCAATTTGTCGTGTATAAGCCGTGAGGGTAATGATTTCCCGATACGGACACGGAAAAAATCTTCTGTTTAGATTGTTGAAGAACCGGCAAAAAGTCGTGTCACTTCATGAAAATTCGCGCCTAATAATTACGGTAGGTTACAAAGCCGCTTTTGGTAAATTCCGGCTTTTTTTACGGGCTCGTCAATAAGTGAGTCGTCAAATGGAATTGAGGATACAGGAAGACTGTGAAAACATCGACTGGTATCAAGTCCGGGAACATCTGAAACTTGTCGGCATGGGGTATCATAAACCGGAATCCCATCGCCAGGCGTTCCTGAACAGCTTCTGCGTGGTCTTTGTGTTTGTTCACGACAAGTTGATTGGTTTTGGTCGTGCTGTCTCTGACGGTGCATACCAGGCAGCGGTATATGACGTGGTTGTTATTCCTGCCTACCAGAGGCGGGGCATCGGCAAATTGATCATGGAAAGAATCTTAAAGAAAGTTTCGAATTGTAATATCATCCTCTACGCCAACATCGACCGGGAAGCTTTTTATGAAAAATTCGGTTTTCGTCTGATGAATACGGCAATGGCAAAGTTTCTACGTCCTGAGATCATGAAGGAAAAGGGTTTTACTCATTGAGGGAAACCCGCATGACGGCACGTCGTCACAAAACAGGATGAAAATGGCGGGACGTGCTCCGCAGTGTCTCCGTTAATGATAAACTGTTGCAGATCAATAACATATGCATGCATTTGCGAGTTAAACAATGGTTTTTTGTCGAACGACTTTTCCCCGGTTCCGGGGTTGAAGTATACCCACTTCTAATACGCTTGAGGGATTTTGCCGGAAGGGGAGACTTTTTAGGAAGGAGGATGAGGGGATGAAAGATGCTCTTGCTGTCATTTTATCAAGAAAAAGTGTCCGGAATTATACCGGTGAGCCGGTGAAAGAAGAGGACATCGAAAAGATCGTCATGGCGGGAATGGCGGCGCCATCGGCAGTCAATATGCAGCCATGGTCGTTTGTCGTGGTAACGGAACGAAAAATTCTTGATGAACTTGCCGCCGGACTTCCTTATGCAAAGATGCTCGGCGGAGCCGGCGCGGCGATAATCGTCTGCACTGAGCCGGAGAAGGCATACGAAAGGAGTCGGGACATGGCGATAATCGATGCCTCCCTGGCGGGCGAAAATATCCTTTTGGCGATAGAGGCACTTGGTCTCGGGGGCGTTTGGACAGCCGCTTATCCTTATGCCGACAGGATGAAGCATGTGAAAAAAGTCCTCAATATACCTGAGGAAGTCATTCCCTTGAATGTCATTCCCATAGGTGTCCCTACTGGAAAGGATAAAGCTAAAGACAAATACAAAAAGGAAAAAATTCACCGGGAACGATGGTGATGTCCTCAATTCCAGGGCATCAACGGCAAGCAGTCGGTTCGTGGCGGCATGCTGTCGCGTCATTCCACCCTTGGTCAGCAGCCTATAAATATCAGTAAAGGCATCTGTCGCCGGCCGCCGCCTGGCTCCCGGTGACCGCCGCGGCTTTCTCAATCTTGAAACAAACGCCGGGATGATGCCGTCGGACGGTTCCAACTATCTATCGAAATAAAGAGCCCCCTGGTAAACCGGTTTTACCAGGGGGCTCTTAAATTGGGACACAGATCTTTAAAAGATGTGCCTTTTGTATGCCATGGAGTTGACTTTTCAAACCTCTTTTCGCTTCAACCAGGCTTCCTGATACAACCTGCCTATTGACAGGAAGAGGGCCAGGAAGAACATCCCGAACATGAAATTGGGTGCCGTGCCGAAGTACTGGTCGATCTTGAAGCCCAACCAGAGGAACAGGAAGGAGGCGATGGCGATCACGAATCCATAGGCGCTCACGATCATCACGGGGTTGTATTTGTGGTAAAGGGCCTTTTTTGTCTGTTGAATCGTTGCCATTTTTCCATTCCTCCCTTCGTGTCTCCTGAACGATGATTCCTTACCCCACCAGGTTTTTGATGCCTTCGATCACCGGATTGGTGAACAGGGCGATCAGGATCGTGTAGAGGGCGAAAACCCCGGCCACCTCGCCGGTGTACATCTTCTCGTACTTGTGCTTCAGGCTGATGATCACCATGCCGCCCACGATCAGGCAGCCCAGCTGGAAGTAGGGGAAGTTCGCCACGCCCGCCGCCGCATACTCGGCCAGGGCGAAGGTCCCGGTGCAAAGAACGACCACAACCGCCGCTACCAAGGTTCCCAATGTCTTTTTCATCTTCTGTGTCCTCCGTTTATTTTTTATTTTTTTTGTTTGTCTCTGTTTGACTTTGTTTAATGCGTAAAGCGTGCCAACTTGCTTGTATGGCAGCAGAAGACAGTTATCTACTTGATCTTGTTATTTATTATTATATGGCTTTTTGAATCGGAAGAAGTTTTGGGGAGGATGTTTAAGAGAACTTTTCAAATAATCGTTAAATCTGTTGAATGGAATAATGGACAGAAAGCGGGGTACCCCGCCGGCACCTACAGCGGCTATGATGAGTTGTCCCGGAAAGCGGACATAATGGAGGTGGGGTACCGGGCCCATGCCCGGCGGAAGCTCGATGCAGCGTTATCTTCCCGCCCCGGAGAGGCGGCAGACATTTTGTCCCACATTGCCCGTCTTTATCATGAGGTGGAGACCCTCTGCGCCAGTATGACGCCCGCAGGGCGGCAAGGCCATCACCCCAGGAACATGCGGTGCCAATCCTTGACGGGATGCTCACGAAAACCGAAGAAATGAGGTCCAAGACGATCACCGTTGATCCCGAAGACCCGGCCCTGACTTGCAGCCATAGGGGGTATCTTCCCGATCTCCCCTTGCACGCCAACCCTCCAAAGACGGGAATTATTAATGGCCCCGTGGAACCGGTGGCAACGGCTCCCTTTTATCCCGGTAAATCCGGATCGGAATCAAGGCGGTGACGACATTCCTATGGCAAATCTTCATCTCCATGGGATAAAAGGCAAAAAACAGTTATCAAACGCGAATAAACCAGGCATCGAGCGCGGATACATACCGCAAGACGAATACTTGTCCACCTGCAGTCTTGACCTTGAAATAAGTCATTACCGGGCGGCTGGGATCAATGCCGCCTTCATACCAGCGATCCACTATTTCCTCCACTTCAAGGCGTTGTCCTTGATGTTCAAAAAACATTGGCCGGACAATCACCTTGTAGCCACTGTAAAATTCGACCTTTATCTTTTCGTAGTCCATATTTGTCCCCATGGGAGATGTTATTTAGCGATCTTTATCCCTTGATCCGTCAAAAGGTAAAAACATGGAAAACGGTTTCAAGAAAATCGACAGTTGACTGAAGAACATCTTCTGCATCTGTCCGACCATGGTTAAGTAAAAATTGCCGGGCAGATAACCTTCGAACTCCTCCGATTTGAAGTTACCGTCTTCGAAGCTTTGCTCGGTGGACCTTATCCTGGTCTTGCCGCCATGAGAGGATACTTCCTTGCAGGAATAACGGAAGCTGATGAATGGAGACGACTTTTGAACCGGATTAAGGATCTCCACGCTGTCTCTTCCCTCAGGATCGCTTATGATCTCCTTGCCGCCTTTTTTATTATCGATCTTTTCGACCATATTTCTTTACTCCATTAAAATAAAAGCAGTAACGCAAAGGCCGGGGATATTTTCACTCGAAAATGCGTGCATATGTTATTGATCTACGAGGGTTTATCATTAACGGGACCACTGCGGATGCGGTGGATCGCATCCCAGCATTTTCCTCCTGCTTTTTGACGGTGTGCCGTCATACGGTTTTCATTATCATCGACAACGACCTACTTTTTCTTCGAAACCAGGCCGATGGCAAAAGCTTTGCCTATAAAACTTCCCGTCCCATAGTACTTGTTGGCTTCAGGTGCGTACAAGATCGGCTTGATCTTCTCGATATCCGTCTGCCCATTCTGATCGAGTACACCTTCGTCTGCCTTGATATCCAGTATTTCCCCAATGAATTGAGTATGAAGCCCGATTTCGTTTGTCTGAATCAGCTTACATTCCAGTACGAGAGGGAATTCCTCGATGAAAGGGGCGTTTACCAGGGTGCTTTTGATCGGACTCAAGCCGGTGACGACGAATTTATCGGTGTTCCTTCCCGAGACGACGCCGAAATAGTCAGCGAAACGGCTTTGACCTTCGGAAGGGATATTGACTGTAAAGCATCCCTGATGAACAATATTGCCATAGGTGTAAGTAGCTTTTCTCAACGATACGGAAATGCATGGCGGGCTGGAACAACAAATGCCGCCCCATGCCGCGGTCATGGCATTGGGTTTGCCTGCCTTGTCGTAGGTGCCGATAACCATAACAGGGGTCGGATACAAAATCGTTTTAGCGCCCAGTGATTTTTTCATCATAACCTCCCGCAAGTGTATTATTTTCCGCGGATAAGATACGCACGCGCGACATTATCGGATTATCTACACCGGCAGAGGGACATTTTCAACCTTTTCCAGGTTGGTCACCCTAACACCAATAAGGCGAACCTTTTTCCCCACGAGGTCAACGCGCTTCAAGCATGAGAACGCCAGGCGCCTTATCTCATCATCCCTGCCGAAGACGTCACGGCTGGAACAGGCCCTTGTTACCGTCCGGAAGTCACTATAGCGTATCTTGATGGTGACGGTTCTGCCCCATAACCCTTTTCTTCTGAGGTCTGAAACAACATCCTTGGTGAGTTCGGCAATTGTCCTGGCGATCGCCTGCCAATTCACGACATCCATCTGAAAAGTCTTATCCCGGCTGAATGATTTCGGTTCCCAGATGGTAGAGATGACAAGGATAAATCAAGATTATTTCAAGAGGGCGGCGACAAGAAAGGGCAGAAAGATCAAGCTCGAGAGAATCACGATACCCCAGCATAACTTGTCCAAGCGGCGCTCACTGCCGATGATCCGTTCATCCCAGTCCGTGTTCTCGATATATCGCCGCCAGCTCCCGATGGATAATTTCGCCGATTGCGGGAAGGCCCGTCGGCTGTTGAGAAGTCGCCTTGCTTCCGTATAAGTCAATGTTTTCATCATCAGCTCCCTGATTCCGGTTATCCGCCGCCTGTTTGTAAATAAACGATTTCATGAATGATATTTTCTGATCACCGCCGTCACAACCCCTCCCACCCGGAGCTCCGTTCTGGCGATTATATCAGGATATTTCGGGTTCGCCGCTTCGAGAACAATATCCTTTCCCTTCCTATGAAAATACTTCATCGTCCATTCGCCGTCTACTTCCGCAATGACGATGTCTCCGGTTTTTGGATCTCTACCCTTTTCAATGATGACCAGATCCCCTTCCATAATCCCGGCGCCGGTCATGGAATCGCCGGATACCTGCAACAGGAAAGAAGCCTCGGGACGAGTGACCAGATATTCGTCCATGGACATCAAATCACAAAGGACTTCTTCTTCGGGAGAGGGAAATCCGGCCTTTACCGACCCCACTTTCGGAATTGCAAACGCCTTGCTCGTCAAACTCAGACGCCCCTTCCCATCCTTCGCCAGGAAGCCGTCGGCGATGAGTTTGTTGACCCAGAAGTTAACAACGCTTTTCGAGCTGACCCCCAGCAACTCCATCATCTCCTGGTAGGACGGCATTCTCCTTTGACGCCGGAAGAAATCGGAGATGGTGCTGCGAACTGACTGAATTGATCTTTTCTTTTTCATGGCCTCCTTATATAGAACAATCGTTCTATTGTCAAGAATTATTTTTCTCTTGCCGAAGTTTTTCCGGACGACACCCAGGGGAAAGTCTTTCACGTTTCTTGCCGCCCCAAGCCGTTTTTAACGATATACCCACAGACAGAGACAACGAATGATGTAAAATTCTAGGCCCTGTGGTCATTTCAATCGAAAATGCACCCGTAACGGATTGATTTAGAATGGTGTTTCTTATCTGAAGTCTTTCTCGTAACCCCTGGTTACGGAAACCGTCGTGTGGGTTTCACATAGAATTTGCGGATAGCGAAAAAGCGGCAGCCCTGATATAACGACAATGAAACCTCCATGACGGCACGCCGTTACAAAGCAGGATGAAAACGGTGGGACGCGTCCCCCGTGTCCGCAGCGGCCCCGTTAATGATAAACAGTTGGAGATCAATAACATATGCGCGCATTTTCTAGTGAAAAGAGAGGCAGATAATCTTCCTGCGGGGAAGCCGGTCATGAATCATCAGCTCATCATCATCGTCATTGCCGCCATATTGGCGATTATCGTTCTGTTTTGGCGATTTTCCAGTGGATCATCGTATGGCAAGCTCCAACCGAGCGTTGAAGTTACGGCAGCCTACGAATCATTCCAGGTGAACTCCCGGATGAATTATTACCTCAGCGGGCCTGATCTCTATCCCAATGCCCTAATGGGGATAGACAAAGACTGGCTGCTGGTATCCGACCTCTGGAAAAAGAAGGAGCTTGCCCCAGACGGCATGAGGGCACTCGTCCAGGGTATGCAGACAAGAGCGATGGAGAATCTTGTCTGCTTGCAGGGGTTTGAAATAATGGATCACCGGGGCATGAAAATCGGCACCTGGTTTTCTTTGCCCGGCCTCGAGGTGTTGATCCGGATCAAAGGAGACAACCGTGTGGAGATCTCCACCCCTCCCGGAGACATCTATGGTCGGACGTGAACGGATGACGGATGTCCTTGCCGTCCCGGGTCCGAAAACGGCTGGTAACGACAAAAGCTGAAACAATGAACAAAACGGTTATCACTGTTGTCGCTTTGCTTGTCATCGCCTGTCTTTTCAGTAACGACGCCGGCGCAGTGATCACTGCGGTCAATAATCAAGAACCCGCCGGTAAAAAGATCGTCCCGGGGAAAACAATAAAAAAGAAGAACCGGGGGAAACAAAGAAGACCGCCGGTCTTGGGCGGCATGGAAAGAAGGACCGCGGCCCTCAAAAAATCATTCCTCAGGGCTGGGATCGGTCGGGATGAGATTGAAGGTATCTTTTCCGATCCGCGGATGGAACTTTACGCCCATATATATTCACCAACGGAGCCGAAAGCGGGGGAAAAGAAGAAGCTTAATTATTTCGATGACGAATTCGGCTTGTTCAAACCCGCATCCATTGCCGCAGGTAAAAAGATCCTGGCGGACAATCGAGATCTCTTTGAACAGATAGAAAATCACTACGGGGTCCCGGCCAATTATATTGTGGCCATCATCAGGATAGAAACGAATTTTAAAGAGCATCTCGGAAAATACAGCGTCTTCAATGCCCTATACACCATGGCCATGCTGGATAAGAGGGCGAAGCGTGTGGAAATGGCCCATCGTGAGCTTGTCGCCTGGGTCAAGATGTGCCGGCAAAAAGGCATGGATCCCTTCACGATGAAAGGCTCCTGGGCCGGCGCCTTCGGTATCCCCCAATTCATGCCTTCTTCGTATACGATCTTTGCCGTGGATCACGACGGCGACGGTAAGGCCGATCTTTATGATTATCCCGATGCCTTTGCCAGTATCGCCAATTATCTGCATCATATGGGCTGGAAAACCGGCAACGAGAGGAAAATGCGTAGGGCGGTGTATTGTTATAATCACGAGCAGGCTTATGTAAACGCCGTCTTTGCCTATGCCGAGAGGTTGTGACCGCCCCGGATATGGGTGTCAGTCAAGAAAGGGGAGGCGTTTCTCCATCCGATAGACAAGGGCCTGACAGGATGCAATCAGCCGGCCCCCGTCTTCGGTTACCCTGATGTCATAAACAGCCGTTTTGTTGGTGTGGTTTATTTCCCGGGCTGCAGCCGTCAAGGTAGAACCCGGAGCAGGGGAAGCCAGGTAGTTGATGTTCATATTCAGGGCGACGGCGACGTTGCCGTGGGTATTGGAGGCGGTTTCAAACGCCTCGTCGATCAGCGCGAACAACGCGCCCCCGTGGGCTTTGCCAAAGATGTTTTCCATATCCGGGGTGAAAACCATCTGCACCTTGGAACAACCCTCCTCGAGTTCGATCAGCTGCAAGCAAAATTTCTTCGCAAAAGGTTCCTGTGCCACCTGCCGGAAGATCGCCTCCCGAATCTTTGCCTCCATGTTACCTACCTGCTCCCAAATAAATTTTCATAACGGGGCGTAACCGCGAACGATGAAAATGTCTCAAAGGAAACCAGGGGACGGATATTCTCACCGATCCCCACGCCTGCGGCCAGATACATCAAATATCAACATGATCAATCACTTACAGATATTTTCATACAAATCCTCATGCCCGGAGCGGGCACAACGAAGAATAAAAAAATCGGGTACTTACCGACATTGTCACTCGCAAATGCGTGCATATGTTATTGATCCACAACGGTTTATCATTGACGGAGCCGCTGCGGACACGGCGGAGCGCGTCCCGCAATTTTCATCCTGCTTTGCGACGACAGGCCGTCATGCGGGTTTCATATAAAAATTACAACATGGTTTGTTCCCGAAATACGGGACATTTTCCGGGGTCCCAGCGTCCCTGCAGCTCGCTGTTGTACATTTCATTAACGATAACCTTTAGTTATCGCTATTAAGACAATCCGAGTATAATGCAAACGTCGCCGGTTTGCAAGACAGCATCGGGGTTGGCCCACAACCGGGGATAACCTTGCGCCAATCAGAATATAATTTTATAGTCAATAATTTCAATTATTTAAATCATTTTCTTACACAACATATGCGGACCGATGGAGGAGACTTTTTCCTTGCTCCGGAGTCGCCCCGGCATGAATATTTTTACGACAATGTTGACAAGTAACCGATTATTTTCATATTTCACTCAGAAATGAGTGCATATGTTATTGATCTACAACGGTTTTTCATTAACGGAGCCGCTGCGGACACGGCGGAGCGCGTCCCGCAATTTTCATCCTGCTTTGTTACGGCACGCCGTCATGTGGGTTTCTTTGTGTATGCCCGCAGGATTCCGGATCATTTGGGGGGTTGAGTTGCCGCCGGTCCAGGTGATGGTCCCCTCGTCGCCGGTAAAATCCCTGTTGCCAACCGGCAGCGCGATAGCTTAACATAAGCGACGTCAAAGAGTCTTATCTTCATGCTTCTTGGTCCTTTAAGGGACATGAGTATTTTTACGATATCATCATAAACGACTCCCGTAACGCTCTACCGGACAGGAGGGATGGGAATGAAGATTCTGATCATCAATGGAAACACAAAAAAGAGTGGATTCATAGCCGATGCCCTGGCCATCGTTTCCTCGTATCTGGAAGCGAATCATGTTGATGTCAAAAATATCCGCCTCTACGATGCCGACATCAGGGACTGTATCGGCTGCTTTCATTGCCTGAAGACCGGCAAGTGCGTTTTACCTGACGATATGCACGGGATAATCGGGGCGATGCATGAGGCATCCGGTTTCGTCATCGGCGCGCCGGTCCGCAATGGATCGGTAACGGCCTGCTACAAGCGCTTTTATGAACGGATCACTTACACCCTGGGATTTCCGCTCTTCCTTGAGGATAAAACCACTCTGGCCATCTCCTCCGTGGGCTATATGGGGGGTAAGAAGATAAACAGGAATTATCTGGGTTTGCAATCCCTGTTTCACACCAGATTATCCGGGTTCCTCTTTTACCGAACCGGTATCCCGACCAGGTTAAAAGGCGATGATATCCGTACGCGCCTGGAAAAGAGTGCCGGGAAACTTATCGCAGACATAAGCACCCCACCCCCGAGAGGGTTGGCAGGGCAAATTCTTTTCACCCTGGAAAGAACGGTCATGCGAAAATTGATGTTCGAAAAGAATCCCGAGGTGTATGCCCATGTCATCAAGTCCTGGCGGGAAAAGGGGTATATGTAGGGATACCGTCACTTCAGGGGGAGCAGTTGTCCGATGTCCATAATCAGGAGTCGTTCCGGAACGATACCCGCTTCTTCCCGGGCGACGGCCAGTGCCCGGGGGGCGTGGGCGATGGGCTCATCGCCGAGGCGGAAGGTCCCCCACTGGGTGGGGATGAAATAACGGGCCCCCAGATCCTGGAAAGCCGCAAGGGCCTCCCGGGCATCCATATGCGCGTAATGCATGAACCAGCGGGGTGCATAGGCGGTAACGGGGATCAGGGCGTAGTCGATGCCGGGATAGCGACGGCCGATCTCCCGGAAGCCGAGAAAATACCCGCTGTCGCCGCCGAAGAAGATCCGCCGTCCCGAAGTTTCCAGGAGAAAACCCGCCCAGAGCGAGGTATTTGTGTCTGTCAAGGTCCGCCGGGACCAGTGCTGGGCAGGCAGGCAGATCAAACGGCAGGCACTGCCGCAGGCCGCCTCCTGCCACCAGTCCATCTCCACGACATTGCTCCCGCCCATCTCATTTATCACCGCCTTGAGACCCAGGGGGACGAAGATCCGGGTCTCCGGCGGCAAACCCCGGATGCTGTCCGCATCCAGATGGTCATAGTGATTGTGGGAGATGATGACGTTTTTTTCTCCGGGCAGGGCGATAAAGTCCTTGAGAGTAAGGGCCGGCGGGGTCCGGCGCTTGGGGAGAAGGGCCCGCTCGGAAAACATGGGGTCCGTAAGCCAGTAAACACCGTCCACCCGAATCAGGTACGTGGCGTGACCGATCCAGGCAATGAAATCACCGACTGTCGCCGCAATTCTTTCCGGAAGTCCGGGGATGACCCGGGGGACGGCCTTTTCCTCCTCCGGAGAATAGGCCGTCCTTTCCGAGAGCCACCAGGCCAGGAGATCTCCGAACTCCTTCTCCACAGGCATCCAGGGGTTGAAATAACGACCGTCCCGGTAATGAGGTGCATAAAGGAGGGCCGGATTGGTGGTGTTCACCTTTTCCCGCCATTTCCTTTCATCGAAAGGGCGGGCGGAAAAGCCGCAGGAGATGAGGATAAAGACCACCGCCATCGCCAACGACACAAAGACAAACGTCATTGCCGGTGACCGGCGACGGTACGGCGACGGTGCGGAGCGGAGACAAAACGATGTGCCGCCCGGGCGACAATGATCCTTCTGCAGCAGCTCCCTTTTTTGCGGCCCCACTGAAATCCTCCCCGAGACATCTTCCATACCGGCAACAAAGCCGCCCTGCCCGCACCGCTGGGTCCGGTTGCCGACACGGGCGATTTCGCTCGCTTTTTTTCGACGGCAGGCAGGCGACATACCGTACGGCCGGGCGCAGCTTCGACCCTCCATGGCCATCGACAGCAGGCCGATAGGTTCTGCGGCCGCGGTGAATGAATTCGACCTCACGAGGACGCTTTATAGAACGGTTTACATTGCTCATCCCCGCGGGATTTCAGAGCCTCCCGCTGCGCCTGAAGGCGACGGATTTCAACCATCCCCCAAGAAGACATTAAGGCCGCGGCGTTTTGGTGTCAAGGTGAAATTCGTTAAGAATACAATCGATTATCGGGGATGGGAAATTTTTTGGGGACGAAGTCTCAAGTGCATCGTCCCGAATGAACGGGAATGGTGTATTTGGCATTGATCTGTTACCGAATAACCGGTAAATAAGCTCATGACAATCCGTCGACGGCCGGGGCGATCGGTGCCGGCGGCGAACGAGGCATATCATGACCCTTTATCTGATGCGGCATGGAGAATACATCCCTCAGGAGGTCGATCCCGACTGCCCTTTGTCGGCACGGGGCGAAAAGGAAGTACGGCGGGTGGCGGCGGCGGCGGCCGAACGGGGGACGGCGGTGGTAAAAATCTATCATAGCGGCAAAAAACGGGCGGAACAGACCGCCGCCGTTTGCGCGGATTATCTGGCGCCGGGCGTCGGGATCGAACAGCGGGCCGGTTTGAACCCCCACGACGATATTTTCCCCCTTCTCGAGCTGGTCACAACAGAAGACAATATCATGATCGTCGGCCATCTGCCGTTTCTGGAAAAGCTGGTTGCTTATCTGTTAACGGGCCGCCTGGAAAGGGCGGTGGTAGGTTTTACCGCCGCCACCCTCTTGTGCCTTTCCGGGGACGACGAGCGAGACCTCTGGAAAGTGGAATGGATAATAAGCCCATGAACGACACCATTTTGAAACAATACCGATCCTTTCTCAAAGACACGATCCGGAAGCACATCGACTTTTCACAAACCGATCAGCACCGGGGGGTCGGACCGCCTCCAATAGAAAAGCCTCCCGCCCCCGAAGCACCGAAGATCGATCTCGCGTCCCCCCGCCACTGGCAAGGCATCGGGAAAATTGACCTTTCAGAGGCCATCAGCGGGCGGAAATCCCGACGGTCGTATAAAAACAGGCCCCTGTCCCGGGACGAGCTTTCCTATCTTCTCTGGGCCACCCAGGGAATCCGCAGGAAGATAGATCGTGGCCACGCCTACCGCACCGTACCTTCCGCCGGCTGCCGCCACGCCCTGGAAACCTATCTTGCGGTCCTGAATGTACAGGACCTGGCTCCGGGCATCTACCGTTATCTCCCCCTGGAACATCAAATCATCCTTGAGAAGTCCGAAACGGGGTTGGCCGAAAGGCTCGTTGCCGCGGTCTTCGGCCAGCCCTACCCGGGCAAAGCGGCGGTTACTTTCATCTGGACAGCCGTTCCCTACCGGATGGAATGGCGATACGCGCTGGCCGCCCATAAGTTGATCGCCCTCGACGCCGGCCATGTCTGCCAGAATCTATATCTGGCCTGTGAGGCCATCGGAGCCGGGACCTGCGCCATTGCCGCTTACGACCAGGAGGCCATGGATCGGCTGCTCGGTGTGGACGGGGACGATGAATTCACCGTTTATCTTGCCGGTGTCGGAAAAGTGAAAGACTGAACATGCGGATGAAACGGAAACAAATACCCGAATATCTTAATTTTTCGCTGAACCGGCCCGCGGATGCGGCGGTCTGCTGAACCATGTGCGGGCGCTTTGTTCTGTTGACGGACCTCTCGGAAATAAGCGCATACTTCCACATTCAGGAGGTGGCGTGCGAATACCGTCCGCGCGGCAATATATATCCCGGGCAGCAGATCGCCGCCGTCGTTCGCGACCGGCGGACCAGGTTGGTCGCATTCAGATGGGGTCTCATCCCCTCCTGGGCAAAAAATCATGCTCTCGGCGCGAAAATGATCAATGCCCGGGGAGAAACCGTAACGACAAAACCAAGTTTCAAAAACGCCTTTCGAAACCGCCGCTGTCTCATTGTCGCCGACGGCTTTTACGAATGGCAAAAAACGGGAAGTAAGACAAAAAAGCCCTGGTTTATTCATCTCAAGTCCGGAGAACCCTTCGGTTTCGCCGGCCTTTATGAAACCTGGGTGCCGCCGGAAGGACCGCCGGTTCATTCCTGCACGATTATCACCACCAGGGCGAACGAACTTATCGCCCCCATTCACGAGCGGATGCCCGTCATCATCCCCCGGGAGGGAGCGGCAACCTGGCTTGCCGACAGCGATAAGAACCAGGAAGGATTGCTGTCCATGCTGAAACCTTATCCTGCCGAGGAGATGGAATGTCTGGACAGGTATCCTCTAACCTTTTCAAACGATGTCCATACGGGGTAATGATCATGAAAATCATGAAGAAAAGCTCTGCCCTGCCGGTTATGCTGTCCTGTTTTTTACTCCTGGGAGGCTGTGCCGCCCTTTTTTTGCAAACACCGTCGGTCACCGTCGCCGGCATCGACGTGGTCGATGCCGGGCTGTTCGAACAACGCTTTGCCTTCAAACTCCGGGTCCAAAATCCTAACGACACGAAGATCGTTATTACCGGCTTGAGCTTTGCGTTGGAAATAAACGGCAAGCCCTTCGCAAAAGGCGTGAGCAACAAAGGACTTACCATTGACCGCCTGAGCGAGGGGGTTCTGGAAGTGACCGCCGTGAGCAATCTTTACGGCCTCCTGACTCAGATAAAGGAACTTATCGACGGGAAGAACAAAGGCCTTTCCTACCGCATCAAGGGACGGCTCCTAACGGAAGCATACGGTGATCTGAACTTCGACGAAAGCGGCAAGCTGGAGCCCCCACAACCGGACACCGGCCGGGAAAAAAGAACGGGCATCGGGGTTCCCCTTGCGGCGGGATAAATTCCATACCGGGAGACACCGGCGAAAGGCCTGAACATCGGCAAGGATACCGCCGGCGGTCTTCTATTGCCGCCAGGGCGGACGCCATGACCGCCATCTCTAAAATTCCCCTTGCCTAAATAGAACAATCGTTCTATAAAGTCCGTAAAAATCTTTTCCGGGCACATCATGGACGATACCATTTTCAGTCTGTCTTCCTGGCCGCGGGCCATTCTGCACATCGACGGCGACGCCTTCTTCACTTCCTGCGAAGAGGCGATCCATCCGGAGCTGAAGGGCAAACCCATCGTTACCGGTGCGGAGCGCGGCATCGTGGCCTGCGCCTCCTACGCCGCCAAGAAAATGGGCATCCGGCGCGGCGTCTCCCTGCGCGACGCCAAAGACGCATGTCCCGGGCTGGTCCTCCTGCCCTCGGATTACGAAACCTATAGCCTCTTTTCCCGCCGGATGTTCGCGATCATGCGCCGCTTCACCCCCGAAGTGGAAGAATATTCCATCGATGAAGCATTTGCCGACATTACCGGGTTGCGACGTCCGCTGAGATCGTCCTACGAGACCATCGCCCGAAAAATGAAGATGGAAATACAAAGGGAAACGGGCCTTACCGTCTCGGTGGGACTGAGTCTGACAAAAGTCCTGGCAAAAGTGGGTTCCAAGCACCGAAAGCCGGACGGGTTGACCATCATCCCCGGCCGGGACATCGCCTCCTATCTCCGGGATCTGCCTTTGGACAGGGTCTGGGGCATCGGCCCGGCCACCACGGCGCAGCTCAACAAGCTGGGGATGCGCACCGCCCTGGAATTTGCCCGAATGCCGGAACGTGCCGTCCGGAAACATCTCACCAAACCGGGGATAGAAATCTGGCAGGAGTTGCGCGGCCAGGCAGTATGTCCGGTCATGCCGGAAGAAAAGAGCACTTATGCCTCCATCAGCAAGACGAAAACCTTCGCCCCCCCTACCACGGACGCGGATTATCTCTTCGCCCAACTGCTGAGGAACCTGGAATCGGCCTGCATCAAGGCCAGACGCTATAAACTTGTCCCCCGGCGCCTGGTCCTTTTTCTGAAAACCGACCGTTTTCTGTATCACGGCGCGGAGGTACGGCTCAACCGCCCTTCCGCATATACGCTGGAGTTATCCGATCTGGTCCGGGACACCTTCCGGAGTACCTTCCGGCCGGGGATAGCGTACCGGGCGACCGGGGTGATCCTCATGGAGATGTGTGCCGATCTTCCCGTCCAGTATTCCCTGTTCGACGACGCCCTGAAAGCGGACAAGGTTCGCAGCCTTTATGAGGCCATGGATGAAATCGCCCGCCGTTTCGGCAAGCATACCCTCCATCTGGGCGGTTCCCATCTGATCGAGGTCGCCGGCAAAGGGAAACGGGGCGCGGCTACGGTAAGAGAAGCAACGGCATTCTTTGGGGAAACGAAACGGCAACACCTGGGGCTACCGATATTGCACGCAAAAGTTTGACCTTTTCTCCTGCCGGGGCGGATATGCTCCCAAACACCCACAGCCGTCCTTTCTCGCGCCGCAACGGGATTACATCGTGACAGGTAAAAATATCTTGATCTTTAAGGCGCAAATCATTTAGATTTCCGCCGCTCGAAAACAAGGAGCATACCCTCGACCGGAGGACAATTTATGAAAGAAAAACTGGAATCCCTTGCTTTAACCAGGATCAGCGCCTGTTTCACCATCAGCTCCCTGGCGGGCAGCGACACAGGTGCCGTGATCGTCGCCCTGGCGGAGCTGGAGGAGATGCTCGACAAATTCTATGCGGAACATAAGGATCTCGTTTCAAAAGAGGAATATGAATTGGCGAAGGAGAGTCCCGAGGCCTTTGTCGCCCTGATCGATCGGACGCACCGCAACTATCTCCGACTGGCAAGGGAGGGCGGCGAATCCTCCTGAAACATTTTCAACAGATAACCTGCCGATCTATCAGTGCCAGGATATTACCGCCGACGACCATGGCAAAGTCATCTGCCGCCAGTTGCAGTTCCCGTACCTTCTGCAGTTCGCTGTAAGGAATGCCGAAGGGGAAATCGCTGCCGAAAATAAGCCTGTCGCTGCCGTAGCGTTCCAGAAATACAGCCATTTCCCGGCGGCTGGCCAGGGCGGTATCGGCGTAAACATTTTCTCCGTCCCAGACCCCGGAATGAAAGAGGGCGTAAAAGCCGCCGTTCAATCCCCCGAGATGGGGGATGATCACCGGAGTTCGCCCGTCTATCCTTTTGATCAACGACAGGGTGTTCCCGTATGACTCTTCGAGGACAATGGGCAGGCGGTGCCGGTAAACCTCCTGGAGAAAAGCCTCGCAACGGGGGTCATTATAGTTGTATTCCGGCTCGGAATCGTGCCGATGCCATTTGACGCCCCGGTAACCTTTTGCCAGCTCCTCTTTGCGGAAATCGTTCCAAACGAAATAGTAAGCGAAGATATCGGTTTCCTTCTGCTGAATATCGAGCAGGTACCGGTTCGCCCGCTGCCGGCAGGCCACCCAGAGGGTACTGTCCCGGAAGTGATAATCATAGCGGTCGTAGATATCCTCCACCGGGGCGTACAGGCATGCCCCGTCGATCCCGGCCTGGGCGAGATATCCCCTGATCATGCCTAGGGGCTGATCGACATTCTGAATACCGCAGTGCATATGGGCGTCGATAATTTTCATTGCCGGACCACTCCTTATCTTCTTTTTCAGCCGCTTCCCGCCGTGGAGACGACCAAACGGCTGGGGAACCACGGGCTAAAAGTGTTGATGAAATACTGCTGCGTCAGAAACAACCCGTGGAGACACCGTAACATTCACGGGCCGCAAGACCGGACATTTCTATACACAACGACATCAATAAATGCGCATGTTGAAGGTTCTTTAGCATTGGGGCGACGTCATATTCATGCGCAAATGATTCCGACGCTGTGTATATTTACTCTTGGCAGGCGTTCCCGACCCGGTTGACATAAACGTTTTTCTGTTTTATATTAACAGCAAACGAAGAATTAAGCGCTCTCCTGATCCGTTCTCACCGGCAAGCGGCCATCGATAGAAATTTTGTGAGGTTGTAAAGACCACCATGTTCCGTGGGGCGTCACGAAGCATGAAAATGGCATTTTCACAGTAAAGTCATCCTTAAATAGCACACTTTTAACAACGACGCCACCGGCGGCATCACAAAAGGGAGGCGGAAATGATCAACCGACCCCGCAAAGTTCCTTTAGCAGGCCTCCGGGAGGGGGCTGATCTCCCGGAGGTAAGCGGTCATTGTGCGCTTCAACGTTCCAAGAACCAAGAACCCCAAGGAGGTGAGAATTATGTATTTCATGATGATCTGCACCTGGGACCCCAAAGATGAAAAAGAGGTAAGAACCAGAAGGGCGACATGGGAATGGCCGGAAGATGTAAAGGTGATTTCTGAGTTTTACGACCTTCAGGGATGCCGGACCATCTATGTCGTCGAAACCGACGCCAAAGGCCTCATCGCCGCTCGGGCTGCCTGGATCGATGTCCTGTACTTTGAGATTTTCCCCGTCTATCCCATTGGCGAAACGAAGGAGCTGCTGATGAAATGATGAGTTGTGGCGTGGCCTTCATCATCGCTGCGAGAAAGGAGGAGGGATAACATGTCCAAGCTTGAACTCACCCGGGAAGAAGAAAAACAGCTACTCGAGATCCTGGAAAGATACTACCCGTCATTACGGATCGAGGTCGTAAATACGGATGACCGTGAATTCCGGCGGTCCCTCAAGCAGAGAGAAGCCTTCATGAAAGACCTGATCGGCCGCCTGAAAGCCTCGATGACGACATGATTTTCAGAAGACACCCACCAGGAGGAACGAAGCGAACCTCTATCCGGCCGGACAATCCCTCCCCGCGACGGGGAGGGATTTCTTTTTTGTATGAAAATGCCCTCGTAAAAAACACCATGTCCCGTGGGGCGCCACGAAGCATGAAAATACATCGGGGTGATCTCCCTTAATCCGTTTCATCGTTCGTGGGTGTTGGGCAAACACGACAATTCATTATGGTTTTTCTTCTCCGGCATCATTTGCCTGCCTCTTTGTGACGGCAAGCCATCATGATCGTTTCCCTCGCTTTACCTGCGGGCAGGCAAAAAAGCATGAATACGATCGTGTACTTACCGGCATTTTTCATAAATTTTCATCCTTAATTCACGCTATGATACGGCATCGCGGCAGTGACGTGAAGCGTTTAGATATGTGTTGCTTTTTCGTTAATCACCTGTACAATAACGGCGGAAGCTGATGCTTGGCCAAAAATAAAAACTATGCAAATCATCACGGGAAGGGGGCATATTATGGGACAAGCGGGCAACGAAAGCGGCAAGAGTAGTGATGACCACCGCTGGAGATTCTTTCGGGTCGGCGGGTTCGATCAGGTTAGAATAGAGACGGGACAGGATTTGGCCTCCCTGGCGCAGCTCGACCAGAAGCTCTGGATGGCCTTGAGCTGCCCGGTAACCGGTCTGGAATTCGACCAAAAAACCCTGGAGATGATCGACACCGACCATGACGGCCGCATCCGCGTCCCGGAAATCATCGCCGCCGTCTCCTGGGCAGTGGCGCTTTTGAAAAATCCCGACGACCTTCTGAAAGGATCGGCAGAACTGCCACTGGCAGCCATCAATGACGAAACCGCAGAAGGAAAGAAACTCTTGAGTTCGGCTCAACACATCCTCGCCAACCTGGGAAAGGAAGGGGCCACGACAATAACCCCCACCGATACCGCCGACACGGAAAGGATTTTCGCCCAGACGCGCTTCAACGGCGACGGCATCGTTCCTCCCGACGCCGCCGAAAACCACGAGTTACAGCAGATAATCGGCACTATTATCGATTGCTGCGGCGCCGAGCGCGACCGCAGCGGCAAACCGGGTGTATCGCAGGAGAAGGTCGACATTTTCTACGCCGATCTCCAGAGATACGCCGACTGGCATGAGGAGGCCGCGGCGCCGGAAAACGGCATCCGTCCCCTGGGGGACCTTACCGATACCGCCTTTGCGGCTTTAAATACCGTCCGCGCCAAGGCGGAGGATTATTTTGCCCGTTGCCGCCTGGCCGCTTTCGACAACCGCGCCTTGAGCGCCCTGAACCTCCGGGAGGAGGAATACCTGGCTATTGCCGGAAAAGACCTCTCTAACGCGGCAGCAGAGATCTCCGGATTCCCTCTGGCCATAGTTGCCGCCGGACGCCCCCTGCCCCTCCGGGAAGGAGTCAACCCCGTCTGGGCGGACGCCGTCTCGGCCTTTACCGCGGCGGCGGTTGTGCCGCTCCTAGGCGAACGGGACAGCCTCACAGAGGCGGAATGGCACCGACTGCAAACCACCTTTGCCGCTTATGAGGGCTGGTTGTCCCGCAAACCGGCGACAGTGGTGGAAAACATCGGGATCGAACGGGTCCGGGAGATCGTCGCCGGGAACAGCAGGGCCGCCATTGAGGAGCTCCTGGCGAAAGACAGGGCACTGGAGACGGAATATACAGTTATTGCCGATCTCGACCGTCTCGTTCACTACCACCGTGATCTGTGTACGCTGCTGAAAAATTTCGTTTCCTTTTTCGACTTCTACACCCGGAAAGACAAGGCCCTTTTTCAGGCCGGTACCCTTTACATGGACGGCCGTAGCTGCGACTTGTGTATCCGTGTCGCCGATATCGCCAAACATGCATCTCTGGCAACCCTGAGTCATACCTACCTCGCCTATTGCCACTGTACCCGTAAGACCGACAGCGGCGACACGGAAGAGATGAACATCGCCGCCGCCTTTACGGACGGTGACGCCGACTACCTGATGACGGGGCGAAACGGCGTCTTCTACGATCGCCGGGGGCGGGACTGGGACGCCACCATCGTCAGGATTATCGAACACCCCATCAGTATCCGCCAGGCATTCTGGAGTCCCTACAAACGTATCGCCCGGATGATCAATGAACAGATCGAAAAGATGGCCGCCTCCCGTGATAAGGAGGTTACCGACAAGGCCCAGGCCGGAGTGGCCGGCAGCGCCCGGAAGATCGAAGCCGGGGCGGCGCCGGCGCCGGTCAGGCCCCCCTTCGACGTGGCCAAGTTCGCGGGTATCTTCGCCGCCATCGGTCTGGCCGTCGGTGCCATCGGTACCGCCCTGGCATCGGTGATCACCGGCTTCATGAAACTGATCTGGTGGCAGATGCCCCTGGCTGTTGCGGGCATCATGCTGGTCATATCCGGTCCCGCCATGATCATGGCCTGGCTCAAGCTCCGGCAGCGGACCCTCGGTCCCATCCTCGACGCCAACGGCTGGGCGGTGAATGCCCGGGCGAAGATCAACATCCCTTTCGGGAGCTCCCTTACCAAGGTCGTCGCCCTGCCCCCGGGAGCAGAGCGCTCCCTCGAGGACCCCTTTGCCGAAAAGAAGAGCGCCTGGCCGAAACTCCTGCTGATCGTCGCCATTGTTCTGGCACTGCTTTACTTTTTCGGCGGCAAATTTTCGCTTTTCCTCCGCTGAGGGCAGTAATATTCTGGAACGGTTATTTGAAAACATCGGCAGGTTGTTGGATTTTTTCATCTTTCATCTTACCTGCCCACAAGCGTAGGTTTTGATAAATATCTTGACTTTCCAAAACGATCAGAATATAAGGCAGACATATCATCTATCTCACAATCTTTAACGATACGCGGGGTAGATTTGAAGTTGAATTAGAAAGAGATTGGAAGTGCAACGGTAGCCGCCATGCCCTTGAGAGTCTTGGCGGCTTTTCATTTCTGTCATACGGGTAATTCGACTTTTGATAAATCATTCAGAAAGGAGGATACTTATATGTCAGAAGGTAAAGTGAAATGGTTCAACGAGAGCAAAGGTTTCGGATTTATCGAAAAGAACGGCGGCGGCGACGTCTTCGTCCATTACAGCGCCATCCAAGACCCCGGTTTCAAGACGTTGACAGAAGGACAGACGGTTAGCTTCGATGTCGTCCAGGGCAAAAAAGGACCGGCAGCGGAAAACGTCAAAGCCCATTGATTAAAATTTAGGTGATCAAAGAGGCGTTCCATGACGGTATTTTCTGTTTTGGAGCGCCTTTCTTTTGACATCCGTCCCCCGGACATCACATCCTTCCTGGAATCCGACATTATGAAAAGATTGAAAATATGTATTATAAATCCAAAGTTTGAGCCTTCCTACTGGGGTATGGATTACGCGCTCCCCCTCTATCCGGGAAACAAGCGCTGCACTATGACCACCGGCGCCCTGCCGCATCTCGCCGGACTTGTGCCGGAGCATGACACATATCTACTCGACGAAAACGTCGAAACGATTGATTTCGATTTCCTTGGGAAATTCGACATCGTCGGGGTAACGGGGATGGTCGTGCAGAAGGAGAGGATGAAGAAGATCCTGCTCCGGCTGCGTGATACAGAGGTCGTTACCGTGGTAGGCGGCGCGTATGCCTCGGTGGACGAGAAATTTTTCTCGGGACTTTGCAACGTGGTCTTTTCCGGTGAAGCCGATGAGACCTGGCCGGAGTTTGTGGCCGCCTTCGCTGCGGGAAAGACATACAAAGGTCTTTACCGGCAGGAAAATCGGACGGTCATGACCTCTCTGCCCAAACCGCGTTACGACCTTCTCAAGGTTGACCGCTACGCCTCCGGATCGGTCCAATTCTCGCGGGGTTGTCCCTTTCAGTGTGAATTTTGCGACATCATCGTCACCTTCGGTCGCCGCTCCCGGACCAAAGATCCGCACCAGGTCATGGCAGAGCTGGAAGATATGCGCAAGGTCGGTTTTTTCTCCTGCTTCATCGTGGACGACAATTTCATCGGTGACAAAAAGGCGGCAAAAGAACTGCTCCGTCTCATCATTCCCTGGCAGCGGCACCATGGTTATCCCCTGCGGCTGACGACCGAGGCGAGCGTTAATCTGGCCGACGATACGGAACTGATGAATTTGATGTATGAGGCCAATTTCCGCTCCGTTTTTATCGGTATCGAAACGCCCCGAGCGGCTTCTCTTCAAGGGACGAAGAAGTATCAAAACACCGCCGGCGGTTCGCTGGAAGAAAAGATCGCCCGGATCCGCAATGCCGGTTTGGATATCAACGGCGGCTTCATCATCGGTTTCGACCAGGACGACATCACCGTCATGGAAGAGCAGTTCCGTTTCATTCAGGACAACGGTATCCTGCTGGCAATGGTGGGCATGCTCGTCGCCGTGCCGAAGACACCCCTCTTCGATCGTCTGGGAAAAGAAGGTCGGCTGAGGCTGGAGGACCCCAATTGCAATATCGTTCCCAAACTTATGACGCCGGCCGAACTTCAGAACGGCTATTGGGAACTCCTCACCCGTCTCTATAGCCCCGAGGCCTTCATGGACCGTTACTTCCGTGTTTTCCGCTTTCCCGAATTCAACCGCCGCCGGGCGGAAATCTGCACCCTGGCCAATGAAGGCAAACTCATTCCTACGCTGGTCTACGGCTTGATCCTGTTGTGGAACGTGTTCAGGGCCCTGATCCGGGACGGCAGTCTGCGGTCCGTGGGCAGCGTCTATATCCGCTTCTTTTTCACCCGCAGCATCGGCTATCGGAACGACATCGTCGGGTTTGCCCAGTACATGAACCGCTGTGCAACACACTGGCATTTCTACAAGTTCACACGGGAAGGGGTGGCCGGCCGGCTTCGCCTTTTCAACTCCGGATAATGAGCTCACCCCCCGAAAAAGGCCGCCGTGATCGTCTTCCGGGTCAAGAAAGGATCGCTGAACAACGGCAACCGAAAAATGATCAACCGCCGGCCCGGATCCTGAACCGAAAATAAAAAGCCGCTCCGGATTTTTTCAACGAAAATTGAATCCCCCCCTTTGCCGGATCGGCATTTCTTTGATATTGAACATCTTACGGGATGTATTTTTACAGGGCGGCAAAGATAATTGCGAAACGAATTGCCGCGGCAGATACCCGCATGGCGCCTTTGAGTTATGAAAACGCACTTGTCCAGACTTTTCTCGGAGTTTCTCAGGAGTGAGCAGGCGTCGGGATTTGTCTTGATCCTCTGCACCATTGCCTCCCTCGGTATGGCCAATTCCTCTTTCGGAGCAGGCTACGCGGATTTCTGGCATACCAAGATCGGCTTCGAGACCGGAAGCCTGGCGCTGAAGCACAGCATCGGGCACTGGATAAACGACGGTCTGATGGCGATTTTCTTCTTGCTGATCGGTCTGGAAATAGAAAGAGAACTTTATGTCGGGGAGCTTTCCGACCGTAAAAACGCGGTGTTGCCTGTTTTTGCCGCTGTAGGCGGGATGTTGGTGCCGGCCCTCTGCCACTTTCTGCTGAACCGGGGAACCGAGACACAGAGCGGCATCGCCATTCCCATGGCGACGGACATCGCTTTTGCCCTCGGCATCCTTGCCCTGTTGGGGAACAGAATTCCTCTGTCGCTGAAGATTTTTCTCACCGCCTTGGCCATTATCGACGATTTGGGGGCGATTGTCATTATCGCCCTTTTTTATGGGGGTGACTTCTCCCTGTTCTATTTCACATTGGCCGGCGGGACATTTATGGGGTTATTGGCCCTGAACCGTCTCGGCGTCAACCGTTTGTCCGTTTATATCGTTTCCGGGGTCTTCCTGTGGTACTTCATGCTCAACTCAGGCATCCATGCGACCCTGGCCGGGGTTCTCCTTGCCTTTGCCGTTCCCTTCCGGAAAGGAGACGAAAAGTCCCCTTCTTATCGTTTGCAACATTTCCTCCACAAACCGGTGGCTTTTATCATCATGCCGATATTCGCCCTGGCGAACACCGGGATCGTCCTGGCAGAAAACTGGGTTGAAGGTCTGGCAACACTCAACAGTTTGGGAATTTTTACGGGTTTGTACATCGGCAAGCCCCTGGGTATTGTCCTGTTCTGTCTGCTTGCGGTCGGCATGGGCCTGTCCAGATTGCCGGGGGAGGTTTCCTGGCGGCATATCGTGGGCGCCGGCTTTCTGGGGGGCATCGGTTTTACCATGTCGATCTTCATCTCTCTTTTGGCTTTTGTAAACCCCGAGACTGTTGGATACGCAAAGACAACCGTGCTGCTTAGTTCGCTGTTATCGGCGCTTACGGGTTTTCTGATTTTGCATACCTCGACAACCGGGAAAACCGTTGATCCCGATCCGCCCGGACATTCTCCCCGCGGCGCATCTGAATAGGCTGCCGTCTAACCGGCGATGACCTCCCGGATTCGCGCGGAGAGCTCCGCGACGCGGAACGGCTTTTGGATGAACGCCCGGACCCCTTTGGCCATGATCGATTTGGCTTTCTCATCCAGGCTGTAACCGCTGGCCAGGATGGCCCGAATGCCGGGGTTGACAGCCTTGAGACGATCAAAGACCTCCCCTCCGTCCATGCCGGGCATGATCATGTCGATGACGACCATGTCGATTTCATCGCTGCGGGCCTGATAGATCTCCACCGCCTCCCGGCCGTTGTTCGCCTTCAACACCCGGTAGCCGAGGCTTTCCAGAGACTGCTGCAAAATATCGAGATTGTCTTCGTCATCATCGACCACCAGGATCTGTTCTTTTCCCCCGGGCCCGCTTTCGGGGCGCCAGATCTCCCCGTGGGCCGGTACGGTAGTGGAGAGAGCGGGGAGATAGATGAAAAAAGTAGTGCCCTGCCCCTTTCGGCTCGTCACCTCGATATGGCCGCCGTGATTCTTGATGATGCCATAGACGGAGGCCAAACCGAGTCCCGAACCTCGACCTATCTCCTTGGTGGTAAAAAAAGGATCGAAGATACGCTCGATAATCCGCTCATCCATCCCCACGCCGGTATCCGCGACGGAAATCATTACATAACGGCCCGGCGACAGAACCGGCGCCGCTCCGGCACGGTCATCGAGGTCGAGATTGGCCGTTGCCACACATATCCGCCCGCCACCCGGCATGGCCTGCCAGGCGTTGATATAGAGGTTGAGAAACACCTGCTCCATTTGGCTCCGGTCCACCTCCACCCCCCAGATCCGCTCCTGAAGATTCAGGTCGATTTCGATCTCCCTCTTCGCCCGGGAGAAGATTTCCGCATTGTGGGCGATGAGTTCGTTTATGTTCGTGGCCTTGACCTCATACTTGCCGCCCCGGGCGAAACCGAGGAGGCGACGGGTCAGATGGGCGCCGCTTTCCACCAGTTTCTCGATGCTCATCAGCCTGCTCCGGTGGGGGGAGTCGCTCTCCAACTGGAAGAGCACCAGGGAGGCGTATCCCTGGATACCCATGAGCAGATTGTTGAAATCGTGAGCGATACCTCCGGCAAGGGTCCCGATGGATTCGAGTTTTTGGGCCTGTATGAGCTGCGTCTGGAGTCTTCTTTTTTCCGTAATGTCGTTACCGATGCTGAGGATCTCCCGGAGGCGCCCGTCCTCGCCGAGGATCGCCCGGTTCGTCCACGATATCCAGACCCGCTCGCCGTTCTTTTTGATGTTCTCGTTCTCGTTATAAAGGAACTTCTCCGGGTCTTCCTGAATTTCCCGGATCATTTTCCTCAAATCGCGTTGCGATTCCGCTTCGGTGGCGGGGACAATCGTTTCCAGGACATGACGGCCCTTCAGTTCCTCCCAGGTATAGCCGAAGAGCTTCAATCCGAAGGGGTTCATGAAGATAATCCGTCCCTCGGAGTCCCAGCGGAGGATAATGCTGTTGGCGCTTTCCACTACCTCCCGGTATTTCTCTTCACTACGGCGCAGCCGCTCCGTTTGCGCCATTATCTCCTGTCGCGAAGAGGCAAGGGAGACGGTCATCTCGTTTATCGTCGCCGCCAATTGACCGATTTCATCCCGCGAGGAAATCTCCACGTGCCGATCGAGATTGCCCCGGCCGATCTCTTCGGCATGATCCCGGAGTTTGATCATCGGCATGGCGATCTTCCGGGCGGTGGTAAAGGCGGCGATGGTCACCATACCGGTGATGATGATCAGCATGACGGCGGCATAAAAGATCTGTCTTTTTACGACGGAGAAGAACGTAGCCCGAGGCAAAGCCATAATCAGGCTCCATTCCTTCGTCTCCAGAGCCACGGCCGCACATAAATATTCCGTCTCCCCGGAGTAGTTCAGACTAAGGTCAAAAAACGAGGCCCCGGTACGGGAAGGGGCGGGGCTATGGGAAAGGACTGTTTTGAACAACCCGGCCTGGTCGTGGCTGTCGGCGATCCTCGTTCCCCGTTCATCGATGAGGACGGCAAGGGAACCCGCTCCCAGGCGACCCTCACCGGCGGCCACGATCTTTTGTAAAGCCGTGCTGTTGTATGTTGTCCGGAGGATACCGACAATATCCCCCCGGGCATTGCGGATGGGACTGAAGAAATCGAGGGCCCGGATACTCGAGGCGGGCAATTGTCTGAGGTCGGAAACGACGGGCAGGCCGGTATTAAAGATCTGTAATACCGGCACGCCCGGAGAGGTCATCTCCCCACCGTTGCCGGAGCCGAAGGTATCGAGCAGGAGCTTTCCCGAGGCATCGAAAAGGGAGCAGGAAATGATATGGATATGATCATGGCGGCGGAACGAATCGAGGATTCGGATTACATTCTTTTCGTTTTTACTGTGGAGGCGCCGTTCCGGCGGAAGGGAAAGATAATCGCTGAAATCGGGCAGGAGCGACTGCGTCCGGATGTTATTGAGGTTGTCGATGATGAAGTTGTCGAGGGAGGCGGCAATCATGACGGCCGAACCATGGAGGGCGTTCTTGGTGTTCTCCTTCATTTCCTGAAAAGTGAAATAAACATTCAACACGAAGCTGCCCAGGAGCGGCAGAAGGGCTACGGCGAGGAAGGCGAAAAGCAGTTTCTGCTTCAACAGGAGTTTCTTCACGGTTTCTTTACATTCATGTTCGCCGTTGTTTGACCGACTTACCCATGACCGCAGGCGGCCACAACGAAAGATTAAAAAAATAGATTACCTGATTACGTTTTTATATCAACCGCCACCCCCGCAGGCAGGTGTTTATTGCAGGAAAGCGGGGGTCAGAATCTTCTCGATGTCCGGCAGCGTCGACGTGTCACCGATGCTGATAAAAAATTCCGCCTGTTTGCGGGCGGTGTAGTAGATGGATGAAAAATCTTCTCCCGGCTTGAAGGTTCGGAGGTTGTCTTCCCGGGTGAAGATCCGGCAACCATCCCGTTTTATTTCCTCCCGTTTCAGCCCCGTCACTTTGGCGATGATCCGGGCGGCATCGTCGGGATGACGCCGCCAGTATTCTTCGGCCTCAAACCAGGCGGAGACGAACTTTCTGAGATCATCGCCCCGGGACTTAACAATATTTCCCTGAAAGGCGACGACATCGACTACCATCCCCTTCATATCCGCGGTTGTGAACATCAGCCGGTACCCTTTCTTGATCGCCTGCGACAGGAAGGGGTCCCAGGTATAACCGCCTTGAATATGCACGGGCATCCGGTCCAGAACTGCTTCCGGAGATACGTTGAGAAAGGTCAAATCCCGGGGTTCGATACGGTGTTTCCGCAGGAAGGTCGTGATGAGAAATTCGCTGCCCGACATGGCGCCCTGGATGCCGATCCTTTTCCCCTTGAGGTCCCGGGGCTTGCGGATGCTGCCGATGACCACAAGCCCTTCCGCACCGTCGGAATAATCGGTGGCAAGAACCACCTTGATGTCGGAGATATTGGCCTTGAGTACCTCGTACAGCCCGCTGAAACCGCCATCGAGCTTCCCGCTGCTTATATCGGGCAACACTTCCGTGTAATTGTTGTAGAGGATCGGCTCCACGGCAACGCCGTGCTTCTCGAAGAGCTTCAGCTCCTGGGCGATGGCCATGGGATACCAACCCGTCCAGGTCGTCCATCCTACTTTGAGGGGCCGTTTTCCGGCAGGCGGTGTTTCCACCGTGGTACAGGAGACCAGCAGGATTGCCGCCGCTAAAGCCCAAACCGTCCCGAGAAGGCGCGTTCTCTTCCCTCCTGCAGTCATGGTCGTACCTCCTCAGCCAATATTTGCACTCTCCTGAACCGGTCTCCAGGCAAACCGGTGAAAAGCAGCTCGTCGTAATGTGCCGCCGGGGCCAGCCATTCCCCTGGCCGGTCCCGCAATAAGATCCGGCATCTCCGCAAAAGAAAAACAAAAAATAACCACATTCAAGACTGACCTCATTTCTTAAGCCTGGAGCGGGGGTCGGCAACCAGAAAATGTTACATGTCAAGCTCACCCCTGTCCGCCGGCGGGCAGAATAAAAGACGAAATTTTCCAATAATTGCCGAAAGGAAACGCTGACAGTGTAAACTAAAACCTCCTTATAATCAATGCGGAATTCTGGAAATGGAGCCATCTCGGCATTGACACGCCATCGCTTTGTCCCTATAATTCAGCCTCGTCATTTGAGAAGAATATCGATTTCCCCAAAAATTCGTCGCGTGCTTCCACATGCCGCCGATTAATTGCCATATCATGGGATCTTATTAATCGCTTCCCGACCTGGCGGCAACAGGTCTTTATTGAACAGATGGATGCAGCGACATCATAAGGATGGAAAGTAGATGAGGAAAGGGGAAGACATCGGTATCATCGGGGCCGGAGCTGTGGGGGCGGCATATGCAGCCATGTTTTCCCACATGGACCCGCCGCCCGGCCGTCTCTTCTTCATCGCCGCCGGAGAGCGTGGCGGGCGCCTGCAACGGGAAGGGGTCGTCGTCAACGGAAAGAGATACCTGGTTCCCACCATGCCCCCCGCAGAGGCGGAACCTGTGGACCTGCTCATCGTGGCCGTCAAGTATTACGACCTTGAAAAGGCCATCACCGACATGGCAGGGGCCGTCGGTCCGGAAACGACGATCATGTCCCTCATGAACGGCATCGACAGCGAGGAGCGGATTGGGGCCGTCTACGGCATGGATCGGGTCGTTTACGCCCTCAACCTCGGCATCGATGCCGTGCGCACGGGCAATTGCGTTCGTTACACGAACCCGGGCGTTGTCTATTTCGGTGAAGCGACAAACCCCGTCATGACCGAACGGGTCCGGCGTCTCCACGAACTCTTCGCGCGGGCCCGCATCCCCCACACGGTCCCTGCGGATATGATCCGCACCCTCTGGTTCAAGTTCATGGTCAATGTGGGGGTAAACCAGGTTTCGGCGGTCCTGGGAGCGAATTACGGGCTCATGAGGACGTCGCCCGCGGCGCGCTCTCTCATGGAGGCAGCCATGGGGGAGGTCATCGCCGTGGCGAAGGCCGTCGGCGTGGATCTTTCCGAGGAGGACATCGCCGCGTGGTACAAAGTCCTCGAACGGCTTGACGCGGAGGGGAAAACGTCCATGCTCCAGGATATAGAGGCGGGGCGAAGGACGGAGGTGGAAATGTTCGCCGGCAAGGTAATCGCTCTGGGAAACCGCCATGGCGTCCCCACCCCCGTCAACATCCGCCTTAGCAACGAGATCAGGAAGCGGGGGGCATGATATCCATATGGTATGCACAGCGCCGGAATTATTTGCGCATGAATATGACGTCGCCGATTCTAAAGAACCTTCAACATGCGCATTTATTGATATCGTTGTGTATAGTTCCGTAACAGACCTTTAGTCTAAAAATAGCCACTGATGTTTCCTTGGCGATATTTCCATTGTTCGTGGGTGCCGCCCCGGAATGAAAATTTACATAAAAATATCGGCAAGTAACCGATTATTTTCATCTTTAGTTTTACCTTCCTGCGGATATGGGGATTAGCTCCGAAGGGCGGATTTGAGGATTATGGCTCCCGATTTCGACGTTTTCGGTCTGGGACAGTGTTCCCTTGACTATATCGGCATTTTCGACGCTTACCCCGCACCGGATACGAAACATGAGTTTCAAGATCTCATCGTCCAGGGGGGAGGTCCCGTGGCCACGGCCATGGTCGCCCTCTCCCGCTGGGGACAGCGCTGCTTTTTCTGCGGCGTCGTCGGGGATGACGATCTCGGGAAGCGGATCCGGGCCTCACTGGAAACGGAAGGTGTGGATACAGGCGGGCTTTTAATCAGGAGTGGAGAGGGTTCCCAGTTCGCCTTCATCATCGCCGAACCCGCCACGGGGAGAAGGACGATCCTCTGGCGGAGACCCACAGGCAAGGCCATAGAACCCGGTGAGATCGACAGGGCGATGATAGAAAGGTCAAGGCTCTTCTACACCGATGGACTCTTCATCGCGGCGTCTCTCCATGCCGCCTCCATCGCCCGGAAGGCGGGTGTCCCGGTCATGGTCGATGCCGGAACCCTCCGGGACGGCATGCTCGAACTGGCGGCCCTTGCCGATTTCTTTATCGTCTCGGAGACCTTTTCCCGAACCCTCACCGGAGAAGACGGCCCCATCGAGACCTGCCGGAGGCTGGCCGCTTTGGGGCCGAGGTTGACCGGCGTCACGCTGGGACCGAAGGGTTACATCGCTCTCTGCAGAGAGGAGGTGTTACAGGCCCCCGCCCACAGGGTCGCCGTTGTGGACACGACAGGTTGCGGCGACGTCTTTCACGCCGGCGTCGCCTATGGCCTCCTGCGGGGCTGGGAGGCCCGGCGGTGTCTCGATCTGGCGAACTGGGCCGCCGCCTGCGTCAGCACCCAACCGGGGGGCAGGTCAGGTATCCCGGAAATGGTGTAAAAGCCCCTGCCTGTCCCGGCGGGCGATCCTGCCCCGCCCCGCGCCGTCCCCGGGATCATATTTATATTTTTCCAGAAAAAAGCAGATCGACAAAGAGGCAACCGTTGAAAGAAAATTCCTCATTATTCATACACCGCCGCGAGGGCACAGAGGACTATTCATGTGCCGCAACCGGATAATTCTGTTACTCTTGACATCGAGTTCATCACCACTTGACACGACAGGACCGCGCCGGTATAGTGCGAATACAAAGACGCTTAGTCTTATCAGTCAAATTTCACGACCCATCATAATTTTCCGTACGGCCGGGGGGAAGGCGGGAAAGTACCATATGATCGATTTTAGGACCAAGCACTTACAGCTTCCGTGGTCTTCTTTATTGTGTTCTTAAGGGATGTTACGTCCGATTTTCAGGGCATGAGGTGCGGAAATGATGAACGTGGATAAAAGTATTCTCTTGGTGGAGGACAATCCCGACGACGTGGAACTCACGTTGATGGCCCTGAAGGCGAGCAAGATCCTCAACCCCGTGATTATCGCTCGGGACGGCGAGGAGGCCCTGGATTATCTCTTCGGAACAGGCACCTGCGCCGGCCGGGGAATGGCGGCGATGCCGGTTTTGACCCTTTTGGATCTCAAACTCCCCAAGATCGACGGCATCGAGGTATTGAGCAGGATCCGGTCCGATGAACGGACCAGGCTATACCCCGTAGTTATCCTCACCTCATCGGACGAACAGAAGGACATCCTCAACGGCTACCGTCTGGGGGCCAACAGTTACGTCCGCAAACCGGTGGATTTCAACCAGTTCAGCGACGCCGTGAAACAGCTCGGTCTCTACTGGCTGATCCTGAACGAGGCGCCGCCGTAATTGCCGCCCATCCCCGGCCCGGCACGCCGCCGTCAGGACGTGCCCAGCCTTGATGAGGCTGTAAAAACCCCCATGCCCCGTGGGGCGCCTTCGTTCTGAAAAAATAAATTCCCGGGTGTCATTTCCCTCCTCTTAGGCAAAAAGCAAAGAAAGAAGGATCGTCGCCCCGACCGCCGCGACCGGTACGGCCAGTCCCGCCAGGGGGATCAGCAGCAGCCCCCCGAGGAAGGCACCGACGGCACCGCCGATGAGATCGGCGGCGTAAAGGGGGGACACGGTTGCCGTATCTCCGGCGGCACCGGTCCGGGCGGCGTGGGCAAACAAGGTGCCGGAAAAGAAACCGGAGAGCGCCAGCAAACAAGCCATGGCGACCATACCGGTTCCCCCGTCCCGAAAGAGGACGACGAGAATCAGCAGCGACAAAACGGCAAAACCAGCCAAGATCGCTCGCCCCCGGCGCCGGGGGAAAAAGGTCGGCCGGAACGGCGGCAGCATCGCCCCGGCGGCCATTCCGGCCATGAAACAGGCCATGAGGAAACCGATATCCTGATAGAGGACACCTTCCTTGACCTGGTAGTGCAGGAGCAGGACATTCTGGAGGATCATCCCGCAAAAACCCGCCACCCCCGCCAGCATCACCCTGCCGACCCGGGGAGAAGAACGGGCCAGGTAAAGAACACCGGCGATCAACCCCAGGAAAAGGAAAAGAAGCGGAATCAGAACCGCCTTGCGGGGCATGGCGATTTCTAAAAGAGAGGCCCGGGGGAAAAATTTGGAAAGCCAGATCTGGAGGCTATAGCGGTAGCAGACGGGCCGGAGATCGCTGTTGGCTGCGGTCGAAGCTGTTGTCAGCAGCCCCCGGATCTCCGTAAAGCGGTCATTGGTAAACAGGTACTCCAGATAGGCCGGCCGTACCAGGCGGGCGGACAGTTGCCGTTCACGCCACCGTTCAATTAGAGGCGCCGCCGCTTCGGGAAGCGGATCGGCAGAGGCGGTGATACAGTTCGTGCCCCCGGGAAGAAAGAGAACGTGGGGAAAGGCGGCAGCCAGCGCCTGGTAAATGCTCGCCATGCGGTGGAGCAACGGCGGGGGCCAGATGTTTTCCGCGGCCCGGAGACGCAGGCTTAGAATGCCGCCCGGCCGCAGCCGGGAAGCGCAGTCCCGGAAAAACTCCCGGGTGTAAAAACGGTTGGTCTGTCCCGACGCCGGCTCCGGCATGGCCACAAGGATCAGGTCATAGGCGCCGCTGCGGCGCAGGAAAGCCCGGGGATCGGCATAAATGAAACGCAGGCCTGCTCTTTCCAGTTCCCGCCGGTACTCCGAAGGCAGATGGCGTGTTACCATGCCGACCATACCGGCGTCGAGTTCCACCACATCGATCTCCACCGCGCCGTGCAGGCGGAGAGCCGGCGCGATTCCCGCCGTTCCCCCGCCCAAAAGCAACACCCGCCGGGGCCGGGGATGCTGCAGGGCCGTGAGATGGGCGAAGGTTTCCCCCTCCACTCCTTCTGTTTCAAACGCAAGGACATCGTTTTCGAAAACCGCCGTCTGTCCGGCCCGTCCGGAAACGGTGATCCTCCCGTAGGCGGTATCCATGCTTTCCTGCAGGTGGGGGTGATGCCAGCGGGTTGTCAACCTATCCAGAGAGGCGGTAGCGGGGAGGACGGCAAGAAAGAAACCGGTCAGCACCACGGCCGGAACGGTCCGGCATCCCCGCCGTCTCGGCAGGAGGGGGATGTTCAGGGAAGTGAAGGCCCCGGTCAGCAGGGTGACGGCAATGACGGGCACCTGGTACTTTAGGGAAATGGTGGTGAAAATTCCCCCCGCCAGAGCGCCGAGGCTTTCAATGGCGTAGGCCCCCGCCAGGGTCCGCCCTGCTCCCGGCCGGTCCTCGATATAAAGCGTCGCTGCCAGGGGAAAGAGGAAGCCGCAGACGAGAGCGGGAAGGAAGAGGGCCAGGAGGGGAACGAGGAGCTGCTGCGAAAAGGGCAGATAGGCGCCGGGCACCCCGGCGAAAAGCAGGCGGCTGGCCCGGACGAAAGCGACTTCCAGGGGAAGAAGGATCGCCAGGGCGAAAAAGGCCGCCGCGATGATCCCGGGAGAGGCAAGGCGGCGGCGCCCGCACAGGGCCCCGACGGCGGTGAACGTCAGCCAGAGCCCCAGAGCGAAAAGATAGATCAGCTCCACACCGTATGATGCGACAGCGAGTTCCCGGAGGAGCACAACCTGGCCGAGCAGGGATATCAGCCCGATATTGAACAGGATTAACCGCATGGGATAGGAGGATGGGCCGCCAAAGGCGATCCTTCCTTGCACTTGAAAATTCTGCTTTAGCTAATGGTATTCATTGATCATAATGTTTCCTCCCCGGCCGGGTGAGCATCGAGCTGGGGAGGGGACCCGCATTTCATGAACATCAAGCGGCGCTTCTTCAGAAAATAAATCCCGCAGCTAATAATTCCAAACACTTAAAGGACATGGTCGCATAACATGCGACGGTTCCACAGGGAGATTTTCATCGTTCGCGGGTGTCGCCGGGCATGAAAACTCACTTGAAATCCGACTCGTGGAAGACGATGGCCTGAAAAGTCTGGAACTCCGCCCCTTTCCGCCAGCTCCCCTCAGGAAGGCCCGCCTTGAGACAGAGCTGATCGAGCATCTCCTCCCGGCTCCAGCCCTGCTCGGTCGCCACCTGGGGGAGAAAGACCGCCCCGGCCCGGCCTTTCTGAAGGAGGACGCCATCCCGGCCGACCACGATATCCTCCGCCCGGGGGACTGGCTTCATCGGTGTCAGGACGGATAATTCGATTTCGATGTCCTTTAACTCGGCGGCACTTACAGGCCGGAAACGGTGATCGTTGAAGGCCGATTGAATGGCCATCGCCCCGACCAACTGGCACAGCGGGGCTTCGGGGACGAGACGCCCTATGCAGCCCCGGAGCTGACCATATTTCTTCAAGGTGACGAAGACACCGCGAAATTCCTGCGCCGCCGGGGAAAACCCCCTGGCCAAGGGTACCGTCTCCGTGGCCAGATAGCGGGCGATGGTCTTCCTGGCGAAGGAAAGGAGGGCCTTCTTGTCCGCCGGCGCCAGGCCGTCGCCGGGCCCGGCGGCCGAGGGGGGGGCTGCAACCGCGAAAGCGGGTTCAGCCGTCAGGGCCACCGCGCCGTACCCCACCACCCGGGAACGGTCGCCGATGGCGATATCTCCCGAATTGGCGTAACTGATCACCTTGCCGCCTTTGGCCCCCAGGGCACGCGCGGCGCTCATGGCAGTCAGGATGGGTCCTTCTCCACAGGCGGCGGTGTGGAGATTGGCGATCCGCCTGTTCATCTGGGAGTGGATCACCGTCTGGACCCGCACCGCATCCAGGGTGGAAACGGCCTCCAGAATCGGCCTGTCCACCGTGACGGCATCGGCATAGGACGGATAGTGGGAAAGGTCGGAACTGGCTACGATCAGGGCCTTTTTCCCTTTCAGGACGCCTCCCAGAACGTGGCCGAAACGTTCACAGAGATCGCCGTCCGGAGCACCGATCACCACCGGCACGATTTCGGCGCCGGGAAAGAGGTACTGGATAAAGGGCACCTGGACTTCGACGGAATGCTCCTGTTGGTGGACCGCGGCATTGAGGACACAATCCGGCGATGCCTTCTTGAGGGCCGCCACGATTTCCCTGTCCACCCGGGCGACCCCCAGGGGGGTGGCGAATCCGTCGCCGGGATAAAGACCGATGCGCTGAAAACCGGGGGTAGTGTGATTGGTACCCAGGATCACCACCGTGTCATACCGGTGTCCCCGGGCCTGGTTGTAACCGTCGGCGGCGATCTGGCCCGAGTATATGTAGCCGGCGTGGGGAAGGATGAGGGCCAACGGCCGGGAAACCGTCACCGGTTCCGCATCCTCGAGAAAACCGGCGATGGCGGCCCTGAGCATCCCCGGCGCTTCCGAATAAAATTTTCCCGCCACGACGGCGGGGCGAACGTTATCCATTTCCGGCTCCTTTCTGGCTTGGATCACCACGGCGAAAACCATGACAAAAACAAAAACCAACCCGATGTAAAAGTATTGCTTTTTCATGACCTGCCGACTCTATGCCCAGACGCCGGCGATCTTCCGCCGGCAGAAGGCGCAACGACCATCCCTGACATTCAGCTCTGCGAGGAAAAATCCTGCGCGTTTTATTACCACTTTTTTGCAGTCCGGACAATAGGTGTGATTGCCGGGATGGTTGGGGACATTGCCGATATAGGCGTAATTCATCCCCCGGGACATGGCCGTGTCTCTCGCCCGCTCCAGGGTGGCCACCGGGGTGGGAGGAAGATTTAACAGCTGATAATCAGGATGAAAACGCGTGAAGTGCACCGGCACATCGGGGCCCACCTCCCCCAGGATCCAGTCGACGAGCTCCCCGAGCATCTTTTCGGAATCGTTGAGCGTCGGGACTACAAGGTTGACGATCTCCAGGTGCACCTTCCGCCGGGCGACCTCCTTGATCGTCGTCAGGACCGGCTTCAGTTCCGCACCGCACACCTGCCGGTAAAAGGAGGCGCTGAAGCCCTTGAGGTCAATCTTCACGGCATCGAGATATTGACACATCTCGCGCAGGGGCTCCCGGTTCATGAAGCCGCAACTGACGATCACCGGGTGCAGACCGCGCTTTTTCGCCTCCCGGGCGATATCGATCAGATATTCCGCAAACACGGTCGGTTCATTGTAGGTAAAGGCGATCACCGGCGCTTGCCGGGCATGGGCGGAGCGGACGATCAGGCCGGGCGGCGTATAGACGGAGCGGAGATCCTCCGGCCAGGCCTGGGATATCTCCCAGTTCTGACAAAACTTGCAGCTCAGGGGACAGCCGGCGGTGGCCAGGGAAAACGCCGCCGTCCCGGGGAGATAGTGGTAGAAGGGCTTTTTCTCGATGGGATCGACATGGACGGACACCGGACGCCCGTAAACAAGGCTCCGGAGCTCGCCCCGGATATTGATGCGGGCCCGGCAGCGGCCCCGCCGTCCTTCCCCGATCGTGCAGTTCTGGGCGCAGAGCAGACAGCGGACCAGGTGCTCCTCATGGCGATGTGCCTGTCCGCCGCCGGCGGTCAGGCCGGGATGACAGACACGGCAGTTATTGCCGGCGAGGGGTACGGAGGTCCAGAATCTGGCCCGGGGGGCCTCCCGGAGAAGTTCCGCGAGGGGATCAGCCCGGGCCGTACGGGCCCATGACGGCGCCAGAGAGGCCAGCCCGGCCGCCGCGGCCATTCGCACGGTGTTCGCAAGCATTTTCCTTCTGGTCAGCATAATGCAAAACGGCTTGTCGGTCCGCCGCCCCGACTCCTCAAATCATTACCGACGGCCGGGACACGACCCCCACGAAAAGACAAAATTATGGAACATCACCGCAACCACAGGGACAATCCACGGCGGCGCGCCCCTCACAGCCGTACCGGGATGTCCGCCCATCATCCGTTAGGCGATCCCTGCCGTCGCCCTTCCGGGGCGGAGGAAGCCGCCACGGCGCCGATGATGGCGGCCCCGATTCCCGATCCGTCGCGGGCCGGCGTGAATTTTATCCGCCCCGCCCCTTCTCCCAGGAGTGTGGTGAGGATCTCCCGCATCCACTGCCGGAACCCGGGATATTTCTCGAAGAGGGAACCGTCGATCGCAATGGTGTGTTCCGCCTCCAGAGCCGGATCCATCCAGGTCACTACGGCGGCAATGGCGGTCCCGGCCAGTCGCGCTGCACGGACGGCGACCAGACGACAGATCTCCGCGACAATCCTTTTCTCTTCCGGCATTGACTCCGCCAAACCGAAAGCAGCGAGAAAGTCCCCACCCCGGGCCGTCCCGGCCATATGCGCCGACGTCAGTGCGTATCGCTTCGCAAAATTTACCCTCCCCGCCTCCCGGAAAAGAAGCCGCCGGCCCATCATCTCCTGGATGACCAAACGCACCAGTTCCCCCAGGTACATCCCGGAAATCATCTTCTCCAGTTGCTGCCGGCCCTCGTTGCGGGAAGCGCGATCGAGAATACCATCGAATCTGTTCGTCCGCAGTCTGTTGAAATTTCCCCATTCCAGGTTGACGATCATCTCCCCGTGGGGGTCGAGATCCGGACATTTCACGATGCGCGCCGCCCGCTCGGGATAGCAGGCGTTGGTTCCCGTGCCGAGGATTACGCCCATGTCGCAGTCGGGGTCGGCATAACTTGTGGCGACCATGGTCCCCACCGTATCGTTCGCCAGGGCCGCAACTTGAACAAAGGCGATCTTCCGGCGTTGCAGCGCCGCCGCCAGGAGCGCCACGACGTCTTTTCCCTCCACCCCCGCGGCGGCGAAACCCTTCGTCCAGACGATGAGTTTTCCGGAGGCTATGGAGAGTTGCTCGACGGGGAAGGAAAAGGTAAAGGCCAACTGATGGCGACGGCGGTGATCGAGATGACTTTCACGGCAGAACGACCCGACACAATCGGCAAGAAAGTCAAAGAGTCCGTCTCCGGTGCCGGTCATGATCTCCCGGGGGACGGTGAACCTGCTCACCGCGGTAATTTCGGCACGTCCCTTTCCGTCCAGGTAAACGTCCATGACCCGGACGTTCGTGCCGCCGAGATCGAGGGCCAGGAAATTGCCCTTTTCCGTCCCCCGGGGGCGGCGGGCGAAGGTGGGGAGCATCCTGAGAGAGGCCGGTTCTCCCGCCAGTCCCCGCCGCATCTCTTCATGGAAACCGGCGACCATCTTGCGGGCATCGGCGGCGCTCAAGTGGAAATCCCCGGCGGTTTCGGTCAAATAAATCTCGAGAGGATCAGGAAATACTTTGCCCATCGTGACGCCTTCGGTAAAGAGCCCCGCTGTCCCGGTCAAAGCATCAATTTCCCCCGGCCTAGCGGTGCCGGTCACGGCGCGGTTTTATTCGTGGTGCAGTGTCACCGGCGTCAGGTCAACGACCTCATAATGCCGCAGCCGTTCATAGCAGTGGCACACCCCGGCGCAGTCGCCGAAAACACGACCCTGGGCCTGGAGTTCATATTCATGGAGGGGGGCGTAGGCTTCGACGCCCCGACCTTCGCTGTCCACCTTCTCCTCCGGCGCATAGGGTGGTTCGATATGGACATCCGGAGGTATGTCCCGGAGGATCCGGTCCAGCTCCCCGCCTACCTCCCGGGAAAAGGTATGAAACGTGAATTCGAATTCCGCGGCCCGGATCGGCCGGGTGTAGATCATCTTCATCCCCCCTGCCGGCCGGCCGCCGCCGATCGCCTCCCGTAATATATCCAGGAGCGTCTCCTCGACGACGATCACGGTATGTTCCTCACTGAGGCCCACCAGACGGGCCAGCATCTCGAAGGGCCGCTCTTGATCGATCTCGAATTCTTCTCCGAAAAAGGCTTCCCCCGCCACCCCCCGGCCGGCGATGACCCCCCGGACGAATCCCCTGATAAAATCATGATTTCCCTCGATAGCGACCTCAAAGTAATTTCTGCTCATGCCCTTGCCTCCCGTTCAGAAAAATACGTAGGTGACGACGATAAAGATGGGAATCAGAATCGGTATGGAATACTTGAACATATAGCCGAAGAAACTCGGCATGTTGACCCCTGCCTCCTCGGCGATGGACTTGACCATGAAGTTGGGGGCGTTGCCGATGTAGGTATTGGCCCCCATGAACACCGCCCCGGCGGAGACGGCCTGGAGATAGGCGATGAACTGCACGTTGGCGGTCGCCGCGCCCGCCGCCAGGGCCGCCGGGACCATGGCCTCGGTCAGTCCCAGCCTCCCTAAGGCCATATTGAAGAAAGTCAGGTAGGTGGGGGCGTTGTCCAGAAAGGAGGAGAGGATCCCTGAAGCCCAGTAATAATGGGCGGGGGTGTTGACGGCATTCACCAGCCCGGCCAGGGCGCCGTGCGGTCCCGCCTTGAGGATCGCCAGGGCGGGGATGATGGTGATGAAGATCCCCGCAAAGAGCTTGGCCACCTCCAGGATGGGGCCCCAACTGAAATCGTTGGCCTCCCGGAGCCGGCGGGGCGTCACGTAAAGGGAAATCAGGCCGAGGACGACGATGCTGCCGTCCCGGAGGAGGTTCTGGTAATGGATCTCGATGCCGTAAACGGACAGATGCCCCGGCCGCCAGTAACCGCTCATCAGGATGGCGGCGATGACCCCCCCCAGGAGGAGGAAATTGTACAGGCCCTCCACCCGGACGGGGACCTGCTCCGCCGCAGGCGGCGGGACTTCCTCCCGGCGGTAGAAGAAGAGATCCAGGAAGTAAAAGATGACCAGAAGCAGACCGGCCGCCAGGAGCATATGGGGGAGGATGCTCGTCGTCACCCAGAAGAAGGGGACGTTGTGGAGAAAGCCGAGAAAGAGAGGGGGATCACCCAGGGGCGTGAGGGAACCGCCGATATTGGCCACGAGAAAAATGAAAAAGCAGATGACGTGCGCCTTTTTCACCCGTTCGCGGTTGGCCCGCAGCACCGGACGGATCATGACCATGGCGGCGCCGGTGGTCCCCACCCAGGAGGCCAGGAACGTCCCGATGAGAAGCAGGAGCGTGTTCATCAGCGGTGTCCCCCGGAGGGAACCGCCGACCACGATCCCGCCGGCAATGGTGAACAGCCCCCACAGGAGGATGATGAAGGGGATGTAGTCGATGAACATGATGTGGAGGATCTCATAGACCGCCGTGGCCGGGAAGACGAACAGGAAAGGCAGGGCGAAGGCCAGGGCCCAGCCGGCGGAAACCTTGCCGAAGTGGCGATGCCAGAAATGGGGGGCCAGCAGGGGAAAGAGGGCAATGGACAACAGGATGCCGGCAAAGGGCAGGACGGTCCAGACCGGCAGGAGCCGCCCGATTTCGTGTTCCACACCGCCGGCGGCGGACCCGGCGGCAAGGCCCGGCTCCCCGGACCCCAACAGGACGGCCAGGCAGACTAAGGCCGCCCAAACGGGCGGCTTGACAATCGGATGTCTCGCTAACGACATGTTTCTTTTTCCATACCTTTCTTGCCGGAGAGCGCGAATATTTTTTAAGTTTGCGCGCCTCCGGTATTAGAAGAGTTCCACGAATAAGTCAAGCGGGCGTTGCCGTCTGCCATTGATCCTCCCGGCGGCAGCCGGGGATGATTCGGGACCGGCGGGGAGCTTCTTTCCGGCACGGCGGCATTTGTTTTCCGACCAACCATCATTACCGGCGCGGGCACAACGAAGCATGAAAATAATCGGGCACTTGCCGACATTTTCGTATAGATTTTCATGCCGGGGCGGCACCCGCGAAGGATGAAAATGGTTTATGGAAATCACCCCGGTGTATTTTCCGGCCAACATTTCCCCACTTGCGGCGCCTTCGCCGCCGGTGTATAAAAGTGGCGACAAAGAGTGCAGCATCATCTTCAAACAAGTCTATCACCCGGTAATTGCCGTCCCCATCGGCAGCGCCGGTGCGGTGATGATTAGCGGACGCGGGATGAAACTAAGCAGCAGAGAATTCGACCGGGTCGTGGAACGGGCGCTCGGCAGAGTCCCGGCGGAGATAAGAGAACGCCTGGACAACATTCTGATCTCGGTCCAGCGCCGCCCCTCCCCGGAGATGAGCGCGGCCCTGGGTCTGGAGCCCGACGATCCGCCCTTCGGCATTTATTCCGGGGTGTCCCTGGCCGAACGTTCCGAGTTCGACCCGCCCCTTTACCCCGATACCATCTTCATCTTTCAGGAACCACTGGAGCGTTTCTGCCGCAGCATGAAGGAACTGGAGGAGGAAATCGAGATTACCGTCGTCCATGAGATCGCCCATTTTCTCGGCATGACGGAGGAGGAACTGGCCGCCCTCGGTTACGACTGAAACCGACCACCCGGAAAACGACCAAACGACATATCGGCAAGTTACCGATTATTTCACTCGCAAATGCGTTTATATGTTATTGATCTGCAACGGTTTATCATCAGCGGTGCCGCTCAGGGCACGGTGGAGCGCGTCCTGCCGTGTTCATCCTGCTTGGTGACGGCGTGCCGTCATGGGGGTTTCATGTCTTGTTGTGCCCGCGGCGGCACCGGGTTTAGTCCGTCGTCCCCTTAAGGACCTTTACGATCTCATCATCGTCGAGCGGGGGGAACTTTGCAGAGGGGAAAAATGACAAAGCGGGATGAACGGCGCCACCGTCCATCCCGCTTTGCGTCTGGCGGAGAGAGGGGGATTCGAACCCCCGGTACACTTTTTTGAGCGTACACACGATTTCCAGTCGTGCCCTTTCGGCCTCTCAGGCATCTCTCCCGGGTGATCTTTGCAAAAAACTGAATGAATTGGCGGAGAGAGGGGGATTCGAACCCCCGTGGGAGCTTTTGGCCCCCAAATCGATTTCGAGTCGATCCCGTTACGACCACTTCGGTATCTCTCCGCGGTCTTTGTGCTTCTGCCGAAAAGTGGCGGGATCATAACCTCTTTTGCGCAAAAAATCCACTCAAAATTTCGGCACAGCGCTCCTCGCGGACCCCCCCGGTATATTCGAGGATATGATTCCATGGATAGTCTTCGCAAATCCGGGCAACGGAAACAATGGCCCCCCCCTTGGGATCCCGGGCCCCGAAAACCAACCGCTTCACCCGGGCGTGGATCAGGGCGCCGGCGCACATCAGACAAGGCTCGAGCGTCGTATAGAGAGTTGTCTCCGGGAGGCGATAGTTGTTCACGGCCCTTGCCGCCGTGCGGAGGGCGAGGATCTCGGCATGGGCGGTGGGATCGTTCAGGCCGATGGGGCGGTTGTAGGCCCGGGCGATGACCTGTTCGTCCCGGACGATCACCGCCCCGACCGGGACCTCTCCGGCCGCCGCCGCCCTGGCCGCCTCCGCCAGGGCCAGGTCCATGAAAGCGGCATCGGTCGCCGGGGATACCGGTGTTTCCCCCCGCCCCGACGGTTTACCATTGCGGGCCATATGGAATATCGTCACGCTAATTTACTATATTTTTTGACTTTTTTGTTCTCTTGTGCTTATGATCGGCCCATGAAAGTCTTCAGGTCAACGGGAAACATCGCCATGAACAGGGCCTTAATCATCGCCCTGATTTGTTCCTTTGTCTTCCACGCCGTGGTGCTTGCCATCCCCGTCATGGGCCGTCGCAGCGCACCCCCGCCCCACCCGGAAAGCCTGATAAACGTCAAGCTCACCGAATCTCCTCCCCCGGAACCGGACCGGGAGGCGACACCGGCCTCGCCAAGACCGGCCGGACCGGCAGGAGCCGCGACTGCGGCAACAGCGGAGGACACCGTCAATCTGGAAAGCCCGGATCGCCGTTACCGATCCTACCTGCTCAAGGTCCGGCGACGTATCGAAAGCCGGTGGTCATACCCCGAACAGGCGCGGGAAAGAAACGAGGAAGGGGTAACCACGGTGAGATTCTCCCTCGACGACCGCGGGGTCCTCTCCGGCCAGGACATCCTCGCTTCTTCCGGATCGTCGGTCCTGGACGAGCATTCCCTGGCGGTCATTCGTGCCGCCGCCCCTTATGACCGCCTGCCGGAAGAGTTGAGCCTGTCCCGGCTCCATATCGTGGCTTCTTTTCATTATCGGCTGAAATAGCGGCGGTTTCCTCCTCAGAGCTCCGAGATAAGGCTGGTCAGCCGCCGGTTCAACTCCAGGAGCCGCTCCCGCACCTCCGTCTGCTCCACCCAACCCTTGCCTTCCAGCCGTGTCCGGCGCGCCCGTAGCTGTTCCAGTCGCTTTTCCATGTCTTCGAGCAGATAATCCCAATCGATCGCGGGGGCGGCCTGTTCGGGATAGGCAACCCGTGCGATCTCCCGTCCCGGCAGCAAGGTCACCTCTTCAAGATAATCGGGGATCGCCGTTTGATATCCAAAACGCTTCGTGATCATCTCCGCCAGGGTCTCCTGGGCGGCATACTCCCCGTGGACGAGGAACACCCGGAGGTCCGGATTTCGAAAGCCTGCCAGCCAGGAGAGGAGCTGGCTCTGGCCGGCGTGGGCCGAAAAGCCGTTGATCGTGAACACCCGGGCCTGCACGGCCACATCATCGTTGAAGATCCGGACCCGCTTCGCCCCGTCGACGATGTGACGCCCGGTGGTCCCCTGGGCCTGGAAGCCGACGAAGACCACACTGGCGCCGGGACGCCAGAGATTGTGACGGAGGTGATGGCGGATCCGTCCGGCATGGGCCATGCCGCTGGCGGAGATAACGACGGCGGCGCCCGAGGTGTTGTTGATCTGCATCGACTCCTCGGTGGAACGGGTGAAACGGAGCTGGGGGAAGCTCAACGGGTCTTCCCCTTTCCCGAGGAGCGCTTTGGATTCATCGTCATAGTACTCGGTATATTTATGAAAAATATCCGTGGCCTGGACGGCGAGGGGGCTGTCCACATAGACCGGCATGTCTTTGGGCAGCCGGCCGGACCTGTCGAGGAGATGGAGGCAGTAGAGCAGCTCCTGGGTCCGCTCCACCGCAAACGAGGGGATGATCACCTTCTCCCCTTGCCGATAGCTGAACGCGATGGCCTCCGCCAGTTCGGCGACGCTTTCGTTTTCGTTCTTGTGATCCCGGTTGCCATAGGTCGATTCCATGAAGAGATAATCCGCCGCGGTAACGACCGTGGGGTCCTTGACGATCAGTTGTGCCGGACGGCCCACATCGCCGGAAAACACCAGCCGCGACGTCCGGCCGTCTTCCGTGACGGCCAACTCCAGGATTGCGGCCCCGAGAATGTGACCGGCATCCCGGAAAGTAACCGTCAAGCCGTCCCCGAGGGTGACGACCCGGTCATAAAACACCTCCCGGAATTGCCGCGTCGTTTCTTCGGCGTCCCGCCGGGTATAGAGGGGTTCGACCTTACTATCCCCATGACGCAGACACTTGCGTGTTTTCCACTGGGCCTCCATCTCCTGGATATGGGCGCTGTCCAGCAGGAGGATCTTCAACAGGTCGAGGGTAGGCGGCGTGGCGTAGATAGGTCCCCGGAAACCGTCTTTGACAATCCGGGGCAGGAGACCGGCGTGATCGATATGGGCATGGGTGACAAGGATGAACTCCAGTCCCGCCGGATCGTAACCGGCGGTGCTCCCGTTCCGTTTTTCGATCTCCTTGTTGCCCTGGTGCATGCCGCAATCGACGGCGAAGCGACGGGACCCCGTCTCGATGATGAAACACGATCCGGTCACCGTCCGCGCCGCCCCCATGAATTTAATCTTCATATCCTCAACCTCCCCGCTTGATAGTTAAACAACAGGCCCCTGCCGAGCCTGTCCTTATGCCATCCCGGTTTTAATTGCAACGACATTCGCCGCCGGGAACGCCCCGCACGTCAGGCCGAAACAAATTTTCACTCGCAAATGCGCTCATATGTTATTGATCTACAAATGTTTATCATTAACGGTGCCGCTGCGGACACTGCGGAGCGCGTCCACAATTTTCATCCTGCTTTGTGACGGCACGCCGTCATGGGGGTTTCATGTCGGCGCGGCACCCGCGAACGATGAAAATGTCGCTAAGGAAGCCGCAGGGGGTGTTTTCAGACTTACCCCCATTCCCGTCCGGGGCGCAACGAAGCATGAAAACAATCGGGCGCTTACCCACATCAAAATATATAACGCAACAAAAACAACCCCTTGTCTTTATCCGGCGTCGCCGGGAAAACGAAAGGGGGGGCCGAGCCCCCCCTTCAATAATAAACGCCGTCGCCGCCTCACTTCAGCGGGACGATTCGATGTACTCCTCGACCTTGGCGGCGATGGTCTTCACGATTTGCTCGAACTTGGCCTCGTCCTTTTCCAGGAGGGTCATGCGGAACCCCTGGAGATTCGTAAAGAACGAGGTAAGAGGCACAACGCAGATCCCCGTCGCCCCGAGGAGATAATAGACAAAACGCTTGTCGAGTTCGATATTGTCGGCTACCAGCCCCTCCACGAAATCTCTGATCTCGGGCTGGGTGATGGGCAGGGTCTGCCGGTTGTTCAGAAAGGCCTCGTTGAAGACCGCGGTCATATAAAAGGCCCCGTTGGTACGATTGACCATCAGGCAATGGACATCCTTGAGGATGTTGTAGGCGATATTGGAGAGCCGCTCGTAATGCCGAATGCGCTCGTTCAGATAATTCTGGTACTGCGGGTGGCTCATGATCCTGGGAATGGAAATCTGGGGCAGGCTCGTGGAACACACCTCCGACATCTTCTGGGTGAGGATCGTGTTGATATAACGGGCGAAGGTTTCATCCTTGTCGGCGTTGTAAACCTCGAGCCAGCCGCAGCGGGCCCCGGGCCAGGGAAACTCCTTGGATATCCCCTTCATGCTCATCCCCGGCACATCGCCGATGACGTCGGAGAGGTGCAGGGTCTTTTTGTTGTTATAGACGATATTTATGTATGTCTCGTCAAAAATGAGGAACAGATCGTATTCCTTGGCTATTTTAACGACCTGCCGCAGGGTCTCCGCGGGATAGACGAAACCGGTTGGATTGTCGGGATTGATGACGAGGATGCCCACGATGGAGTTGTGGCTCTTCACCTTCTGCTCCAACTCCCGGATATCTGGATACCAGCTGCTGTAAGGATTCATCCGGTAGGTATTGGGGGGGAAGGAGGCATGCAGGACCTCGGCCAGGAAATGGGTGGAATAGGTCGGTTCCGGCACGATGACCCGGGCGTCCACCCGGATGGCGCTGTACGATCTGGCGATGGCGTCCCCCAGGCCGTTGAAAAAGATGATGTCTTCCCGGCCGATCTGCTTCTTGCCCCGCTTGTTCACCTGCTCGACGAGAAAATCCCGTGTGGCGTCCACGCCTTTGGTGGGCGAATAGGCAAAAGACTGGTCTTCCTTGATGACCTCGACGAGGATCTCCTTCATCCAGTCCGGGATATGCTCCCCTTTCTGGACGGGATCCCCGATATTTTCCCAATGTACTTCGACGCCGTATTCCTTGAGTTTATTGGCGACGATAACGATGTTTCTGATTTCATAGGTCAGGCCGTTACCTGCCCGGGCGATGTCGAATCTCATAAACCCTTTTCGCACCTCTTCTATACGTCTTTATAAGTGGCGGTTTTTAATACAAGTCGGAAAAAATATCCACAAATATTTTCTCTCCCGCGGAATTTTCCCGGGCGTGTCGCCGGACAGCAACAAAATCGAAGTCCTGGTTGTTCTTGACGGCGCGTTGATTGTTGCCTATGATGCGCCCGTATTTACCCTGGAGGCAGGATGAAGGCAGGCAAGTGGACATGGGTGGATTCTCCCGCCAAGCGCGATGAAGCGGCGCAGGATATCGGCCGGGCGTCCGTAATCGGCATGGATACGGAATACGACTCCTTCCGGTATTTCCGCGAAAGGCTGTGCCTCCTGCAGGTCAATTCCGGAGAACGGAGCTATGTCTTCGATCCCATAAGCAATCTTGATTTCTCCTTTCTGGGCGGCATTTTCTTCAATCCCGCCCAGGTAAAGGTAATCCATGCCGGCGACAACGATATCCGGATCCTCAAGCGCGATTACGGCTTCTCCTTCCGGAACGTATTCGACACCCATCGCGCCGCCGCCCTGCTGGGCCGTAAAGAGCTTTCCCTGGCCGCCCTGATCCGTCATTACTTCCACGCCGACTTCGAGAAACAAAAAAAACTGCAGCGTTCCCGATGGGAGAACCGGCCCCTCACGGAAGAGCAACTTCAATATGCCGTGCAGGACACCTTTTTTCTCATCGGTCTGTACGAAAAGCTGCGGGAAGAACTGGAGCAGGCGGGTTTGCTTGCCGCCGCCACCGCGGCATTCGCGGAGATCGCCGCCGTCTGCTGGCATGAGAAGAGCATGAACAATCAGGGACACCGGCACATCCCCGGTTACCAGGATCTGTCGCCGGCAGCGAAGGAAAGGGTAAAACGCCTCTACCGATGGCGCTTCCAAAAGGCCAAAGAATCCAACCGGGCGATCTTCATGATCTGCTCCGATCAGGAACTGCTGAAGATCGCCCAAACCGCCCCCCCCACCACCGATGCCCTGGTCACCATTGCCGGCCTTTCTCAAAACAAGGCCCAAAGATACGGGAGCGAAATGCTTGCCGCCCTCGCCGGCCGCTGAGGGAATGTCTGCCGCCCCTCAACCCGAGGTCATCCCCTGATGAATTCATGATCAATTCCCGCCTTACGCCGGAAAACGCCGTTACAAGCCGATAAAAATGCCGGTCAGAACCCGGTTGTTATCTTGTATCGGATGTTCCAGCCTGATTTTTCATAAGAGGATAAATACGTTCCCATTATACTGGAACATCCGTTGTATCGCTGTGCCGGCCTGCGGGCATGAGGGTCGGGTGACGACACGCCGTCATGAACATTTCAGGGGAAAATCAGCACTTTGATGCGGATGGATCTTACGGGAGGTTTGTCCTTTTCCCACGGCCGGAGGTAGCCGAGCGAGATAGTCGTCTCCCCCAGGCCCACCGTCCGGAAAGTCCATACCTCCTGCCCCCCGGCACCCACCAGCCCCGGCGGGCCCGGCACATATTCCTGGCCGGTGAGACGAAGCCGGCCGCCGTCCGGAGGGCTCGTCAATTGCCACCGATAACCCGTCGTCGGATTCGACGGGATGGTCGCCACTATGTCATAGTCCCGTTTGGCCCTGATCTCGTTGATGTCGCCGACGAGCATCACTATCCCGCTGTCGGGCCCCCGGACTTCAATTTGAATCTCCTCCCCGGCGGCGGGGAAACAAGGGGCCGACAAGAAGAATATGACCACCGCCGCTATCCCGATCCTCTCCGCCCATGCCGGTTCTTTTTTCCGCTTCATTCCCCTCTCCTCCCCCCGTGTATTATTCCCGGGTCTGCCGCTTCGACGAAAGTCATACCCGGCTTTTTTCTTTACATGAGCAACCGCCCAAAGTCAAAAAGGACGAACCGCCGGGGAGGCACTATCGCAAGCTGTTGATATAATGATTTATTTTTCGTCATCAAAAAAACTTAATTAAACAATTGCAGACCGGGACAAGTTTGTGTAATATATCTGGCAGAGGGAATTCTGAAAAACAAATTAACGATACTTTAAGGAGGAAAAGGATGATGAAAAGGGCTGCTTATGGATTGTTATTTCTGGCGGTGCTATGTCTGGCCTTCACCGGCTGTGCATCGAAAAAGGCTTATACGCCATTGGACCTCAACGCGGACCTGCAGTCGGGGAAACTGGTGCAGAAAGCAAACAACTTTGTCGTCCTTCTGGATCACTCGTCTTCCATGAACGATCCTTACAAAGGGGTGGCACGCCATGACATCGCCCAGGATGTGACCGAAAGAATGGTGAAGACCATTCCGGAGATCCCTCTCACCGCCGGTCTCCGGACCTTCTGGGCCGACAAGACCAAGCGGCTTTACGGGATGGAACCGCTGAATAAAGACAAATATATCGCTCAGATCGATACCGTGGAGTGGGGAAGCGGTCAGACCCCCATGGGAAAGGCCCTGACCGCCGCAGGCGATGAGGATCTCAAGGGACTCGCGGGGAAATCGGCGGTTATCGTTGTCAGTGACTTCGAGCATATCGAGAATGTGGATGACCTCCAGCCCAAAGCCGTCATGGCCGCCCTCGATAAAATTAAAGCCGACTACGGCGACCGGGTATGCGTCTATACAATTCATGTCGACAACGACGCCAAGGGGAACCTTCTGGCCGGCAACATCGTCAAGGCCGCGGGTTGCGGTGAGGCGGTACTTGCCGAAGACCTGACCGATCCCGAAGCCATGAAAGCGTTTGTCCAGAGGGTGTTCCTCGCCCCCGCCCCCGTGAAAGCGATGGCACCGGCGGCGGCACCCCTGCAGGAACGCGCGCAGGCCGCGGCAGCGAAAGCGGCAGCGCCGGCGGCGGTGGCGGCGGCCTTCGCTCTGGATAACATCCATTTCGATTTCGACAAATCGTCCCTCCGTCCGGAGGACCGCAAGATCCTCAAGGGACACGCCGACTGGCTCATGAAGAACAAAGACGTCAAAATCATAGTGGAAGGCCACTGTGACGAGCGCGGCACGACCGAATACAACCTCGCCCTCGGCGAGCGGCGGGCCACGGAAACCAAGAAATATCTGGTGGAGCTGGGTGTCGCCGCGGACCGTATCAAAACCATCAGCTACGGAGAGGAGCGCCCTCTGGATCCGGGTCACAACGAACAGGCCTGGGCCAAAAACCGCCGGGCACAGTTTGTTCTGAACAACAATCCGTAATCAAATCGAGACCGGATCCAAATACAGCCGCAGGTCTCCCCCGACGGGGAGACCTGCTTTTGCTATTGTCTTATCACCCCTGCCCAGCACCCGGACCGAATCCCCCCGGACATCCCCCGGGAATCCTCACGTCTCGACGCGAACGCGGTCGGCGATGATGAACTCCAGCATCTGCCGGGCAAAATCCGAATAAATCTTCATCTCCCCGTAGTTCGTGGGATGGACGATTTTTTGCAGCAGCAGACCATCGGCGTCGAACCAACGGGGGACGAGGGCGGAGAAGAAGAACCCATGACGGTTCAAGACCTCGGTCGCCGCGCCGCTCCAGGGCTTGTCGAGGGGTAAAAACACCTGCAGCACCATCGCCCCGGCGGCGGTGTATTTTTCCAACAGGCCGGCCATCACCGCCGCCAGGTCGGGCCCCGCCTCAAAGAGAGAAACCCTAAGCACCCCGGCAGAGGAGATGTAGGTATCGACATAGCGGCTCCGCCCATCTTCCGGCAGCGCCTGGTCACCTGCGGCAAACTCCCGGTCCCGCTTCCCGTTGGCATAGATCCGCTGGAGCAGCTCCGCGTAAGGGGCGGGCAAAAAGACCCTGTGCGGCTTTTCCTTGACCGCGATAAAGCACACCACGGCACCCACCCGGCCCGGCGCCGATTTTTCCGCCGTATAGGATTCGGCGGGCATGACCTCGAGTTCGATTCCCGACTCTTTCACCCCCACGTAGAGGGCCGATTTCTGCATCATCACGTGATTGGTTACCGACTCGCCCCAAAACTCCTCCACCCCGACCGCCGTGGCCAGGGTCGTGCCGATATATTCCTGCAGCACATTGCTGAAGCCCTTGCCGCGGTGCTCCGGATAGACCATGCCCTGTCCCGCTTCGTACAAACCACGGTAGGTTTCCGCCAGGCGGTACATGGCATGATGGGCCAGGATCTTATCATCGGCGTCCACCGCCACCACCCGGTACATGAGGCCTGCTTCCTGCTGTTTGACGATGAACTCCGGGTCATACATCTCCCGGATCGGGAAATGATCACCGTAAACGGCCCGATAGAGATCGACCACGGCCGGCGCTTCCTCGGCCTTCATCAAACGGATCCTGTATTCACCATATTCTCGAGTCGGTACATTGATCGGCATCTCCTCTTCTCCTTTCTCTGCAGTATATTTAAAGATCTTCAATCGGTTTGTGATGTCACCCTTTCCGCCCTGACAGCAGACCGGCGTTTACGGATCGGCGGGATTCACCGGCTGTCTCGAGGGCACCAGTAGCCCCGGTCATGCTCTCCCTTTACAATCCCTCCTTTCTGTGATAGCCTCCTTCAGCAAACGCCCGGATATTGCTTCAAAATGGAAACGTTATAATTATATACACAGCGGCGGAATTATTTGCGCATGAATATGACGTCGCCAATTATAAATAACCTTCAACATGCGCATTTATTGATGTTGTTGTGTATAATATATAACCTTTTGCCTGGTCAAGGCCGGCGTGTCAAAATCACGGGTAAGAAACAATTGTTCAAACCTGTAGCGGGATCGTCCGGCGGCCCTTACCCGCAGGCAAGACGGAATCTACACCGGATTTGCCGCCCCCACGCCGGGCGGTCATCTTTCCGGAGCTCTCATCGGCACCGGGCAGGATGAACTCCTGAAAAGTCATCATAACGGTGACGAAGCAAGACGTTACCGAGGCAAGGCGCACGCATCCCGAATAAGAAGTGGAAACGGGCCGCTGCGCCGCTCGCACCGGTTTCCCCCCGCGATCACGCCGGTCACGCCCCGGCCGGGACAAAGTGACCCCCGGCCGGGATCAGGAAGTACGGCAGCCCCCGATCATAGCGGCGCGCAGGAACAGAAAGGGAATCGCAATGAAAAAGGCGAACATCATCTTCATCTCCATTCTCCTTATCATCCTCGTCGTTGCGCCCCTGTTTTCTTCCCTTCTGAACCTCTACATCGACTGGCTCTTCTTCAATGAAACCGGATATACGGCGGTTTTCTCCACCACCCTGCTCACCCAGGCGGGCTCGGGGTTATGCTTTGGCACCCTCTTTTTCGTGGTCGCCCTGGCCAATCTGATTCTCGCCCGGCGACTCGAATTCACCCGCCCCGACCGCTACAACATCACCGGTACCCCCATCACCATCAATCTGGCCCCGCTGCGGACCCTGCAGCGGGTGGTCACTTTCTTCATCCTGGTGGTCGTCGCCTTCATGATGGGGAAGTGGGGCGCTTCCCTGTGGTCCGAGGTCCTGATGTTCGCCAACGCCGTCCCGGCAGGTCAGAGTGACCCTGTCTTCGGAAAGGACATCGGTTTTTACCTTTTTAAGTATCCCTTCTTCGAGTCCCTGAAACAGTTCGTCGATTTTACCATCGTCCTGTCCGCCATCCTGGCGGGAATCGTCTATTTTCTCGGCGGCGGCATTCTCCTCAACCAGCGGCAGATAATGATCGATCCCCGGGTAAAGAGACATCTGGGAATCCTTGTCGGCCTCCTCATCATAAACATGGGGCCGGGTTTCTATCTCGAAAGCCTGAAGATGCTCTATGCGGAGCACGGTGTCATTTTCGGGGCCTCCTACACCGACGTCCACGCCAAGCTGACGGCCTACCGCCTGCTCGGCTTCCTGGCGCCCCTGGCCGGGGCGGCCATGATCACCGGCATGTTCAGAAGCCAGAGGAACCTCACCCTGATATCTCTGGGCACCCTCTTCGCCGTCTATCTGCTCGGCATCCTCGTCTATCCCGCCGTCCTCCAGAAATTCAAGGTCGCCCCCAACGAGATGATCATGGAGACCCCCTATATCGAAAACAACATCCGCATGACCCGGTTTGGTTACGATCTGGACCGTATCCAGGAGATCCCCTTCGATGTCGCCTACAATCTCACCGGCCGGGACATCGACAAGAACGATGCGACGATCCGGAACATCCGTCTCTGGGATCACGCCCCGCTGCTGAGGACCTACAGCCAGTTGCAGCAGATCCGCACCTACTACCGTTTCCAGGATGTGGACAACGACCGCTACCAGGTCAACGGCCAGTATCTCCAGGTCATGCTTTCCCCCCGGGAACTCTCCTATGCCGATCTGCCCAGCAAGAACTGGATCAACGAGCGTCTCATCTTCACCCACGGCAACGGCCTCACCCTGGGCCCCGTAAGCCGGATCAGCCGGGAGGGACTGCCGGAATTCTTCATCAAGGACATCCCGCCGGCCGGCACTACGGACTTGAAGGTAAAACGGCCGGAAATCTATTACGGGGAAATGTCCAACGATTATGTCATCGTCAAGACAAAGATCCCCGAGTTCAGCTACCCCACCCCGGAAGGAGGCAACATCTACACCTCCTACGGCGGCACCGGCGGAGTGGAGACGGGTTCGCTCTCCCGGCGGCTGCTTTTCTCATTGAAATATCAGACGGAAAAGATTCTGTTTTCCTCCGACATCACCGGGGACAGTAAAATCCTGTTCTTCAGGAATGTCAGGGAAAGATTCCAAAAAATAGCCCCTTTCCTCGTCTTCGACAAAGACCCTTATCTGGTGATCACCGATGAAGGACGGTTGGTCTGGATGGTGGACGCCTATACGACATCATCCCGACTGCCCTACTCCAAACCTGCGATCCGGAGGATCAACTATGTCCGCAACGCCGTGAAGGCCACCCTGGACGCCTACAACGGCACGGTGAATTATTACGTAAGCGACCCGACGGACAAGATCGTCCAGGTTTACATGCGGATTTTTCCTTCCCTCTTCAAAGACATGGCCGCCTTGCCGGCCGATTTGAAACGCCACATCCGCTACCCCCAATGGCTCCTCCAACTGCAGGCATCGGTTTATGCCGCCTACCATATGACGGACCCGAAGATCTTCTACAACAAGGAGAACCTCTGGGAGATCCCCGTCTTCGAAGAAAAGATGATGGAGCCCTACTACACCATCATGAAGCTCCCCAGCGAAAAGCAGGAAGAATACATCCTGCTGCTGCCCTATACTCCGGCCAAACGCGACAACCTCGCCGCCTGGCTGGCGGCGCGTTGTGATGCCCCTCACTACGGCAAGCTTGTCGTCTATACCTTCCCCCGGGACCGCCTCGTTTTCGGCCCCAAACAGGTCGATGCGCGAATCAATCAGGACTCCTATATCTCTCAGCAGCTTACCCTTTGGAATCAGCGCGGTTCCCGGGTCATCCGCGGGAGTCTCCTGGTCATTCCCGTGGAGCGCTCCCTCCTCTACGTGCAGCCCCTCTATCTGGCTGCTGCGGACACCGTGGGTCTGCCTGAGTTGCGCCGGGTCATCGTCGCCTATGAAAACGAAGTGGTCATGGAGGAGAATCTGGAGCTGTCTCTCCAGCGCCTCTTCGGCGCCCGCAAGGCAGGGACGGTTCCCGCGGCGTCTCCCGGCGGCACCGCCTCCTCATCCCCGGCGTCCGCCGGAAGCCCGTCTCTGAAAGAACTGGCTGCGGAGGCCATGAAAACATACCAGCGGGCGACGGAAATGCAGCGTCAGGGAAACTGGTCCGGCTACGGCGAAGAGATCCGAAAACTCGAGGTGTTGCTTAAAAAGATGGCGAATTGAAAATTGCTCCGGCCTCAGAAGCTGACCATGGCCACCACACCGCCGACAAGATAGGAACTCTGGCGATCGGCGAAAGCCGTATCGATCTGCATGCTCCGGGTTCTCATGTCGTACTTCGCATCGTCGCACAGGGGAAAGACGTAGGACAACTGCGGCGTGATCGTGAACTGCCGCCACGGCTTCACGGGCAGGCCCACCGTGACCACGGCGTCATGAAAATTGTTGTAACGGTCGTTCCGCCTCCCGTTTACCTGCGTATCCGTGCCGTCGCTGTTGATCTTCAGGCGGTTGTCGTCCTGGCTGAGCAGGTAGCTCGCCGAAGCATACAGCGACAAACCCGCCACTTTATTGAACTCGAAGGTGTGGGACAGGCTGAACAGGAAATACCAGATCTGGGTGCTGTCGAACGACCGGGCCGCCTTGAGGGTGGGCGACAGGAGGGTATTGATCCCCAAAGAGACACTGAGCTCCTGATCGTCTTTTTGATCCGGACCGCCCCCGGCACCGTCGGAATTCCAAAAGGCGGCGTTTCCGAAATAGGCATAGGCGACGCCGGCGTTCACGATCCCGAAGGCATGGTTATAACCGATATTAACATCGGTCTCCGTCCAGTTGTGTCGTTTATCCCCCCGATAGGTTGATGTTTCGGCAAGATAGGGGCGGGTATCCAGATTCCCCCAGATATTGAAGTAAAACCCTTTGTAACCCACATTGAATTGCGGCTGAATGACGATGCTGTTGCGGGAGAGCTCATCACCTTTGGAGATATAGCTGCTCAAAGCACTGACCGTTATCTCCACCTCCGGTCGCTCCGGTTCCTGGGCGGCCACTCCCGTCTCGGTCTTCACGGCCGGTATTTCCTTTCCGGCAGCCGTCGTCGCGGCGGCCCCCTTTATCTCCTCCGCCGCCGCCAGGTAAGGCATAATGAGGAACATGGCCAGCAACAGCCATATCCCTGTATATTTTTGCAAATTCATTCCTCTATCTCCCTCCTCCACTGTAAATAATCCGCAACTTTTTCCCCTTCGTTGTGCCCGCGCCGGGCATGGGGGTTTGTTTGCAATCCGGTGGAAAATTCTTTGTTATTATTATAATATGATCATATAGCACAAAACTTATTGTAACTTAAAGAGGGAATATAGAAGGACTGTCTGCTCTTGTCAAGAAAGATATAACGTATTGCATTGACAGGTTCTTCCCGGGGGGATACCCCATGGGAACCGCGGAGCGGGACAGTGGTCGATCAGCTTGCTTTAATGTAAAAAATGGGTTAGTGACTCCGATTATTTTCCGGACACATGGATGATGAAGGCACTGCGGAAGCTTTATGACTGGGTTCTCCACTGGGCCGACACCCCCTACGGGGCGCCGGCCCTGTTCATCCTGTCCTTCATGGAATCTTCCTTCTTTCCCATCCCGCCGGACCCGCTCCTCATCGCCTTGGTCCTGGGGGGGCGGGACAAGGCATTCCGTTTCGCCGCCAACTGCACCACCGGCTCCGTGCTGGGGGCGGTCTTCGGTTACGCCATCGGGTACTATGTCTGGTGGTCCGGTCCGGATAAGTTCTCGGCCGTGGCCTGGTTCTTCTTCCATCATGTCCCGGGTTTTTCCGTGGAACTGTTCCGTTACATCCAGGCGCTGTTCGAAAAGTGGAATTTCTGGATCATCTTCACCGCCGGTTTCACCCCCATCCCCTACAAGGTCTTCACCGTTTCCGGCGGGGCCTTCAACGTCAATCTCCCCATGTTCCTTATCGCCTCCATCGTCAGCCGCGGGGCGCGTTTCTTTCTTGTGGCCTTCCTGATCTGGAAGTTCGGGCCGCAGATCAAATCATTCATCGACCGCTACTTCAACTGGCTCGCCATCCTCTTCACGATTCTCCTCATCGGCGGTTTTATCGTCGTCAAATGGTGGGGATCGCAGCTGTGATACAATACAGGCAATAAATCAGTTTCCATGGTATGAAAATGTCGGCAAGGACCCGATTATTTTCATGCTTCGTTGTGCCCGCGCCGGGAATGAGGGTTTGTGTAAAGCCCCTGCCTCCCCGACCGGATTATCGCATCAGCACGGGCTATGTCCGGGGAAAGATGAAGATCCGAGTCGGTCCTGAACATGAAAAGAGGGCGGCCTCCGGACCGAGGTGGACACAGAGACAATAAAAATACCGAGAAAATCCTTGACAGCAAAACCGATCTGTAATAGATACGGCAGACTTGAATGAACGTTCATTCGCTATCCCAAAACATAGAGACATGAAAAACTTGGACAAGCGCAAAGAGATCATGGCGGTGGCCATGGAGCTCCTGGCGGAGAACGGTTTTCACGGCGTTCCCATGTCCATGATCGCCGCCCGGGCCAACGTGGCGGTGGGCACGATCTACCGGTATTTCCGCAGCAAGGACGAGCTGATCACCGAGCTTTTCAGGGAACTGGAAAAAGAGATCGCCACCATGCTCCGGGAAGAATTTCCCGCCCAGGGCTCGATCCGGGAGCGGTTTCTCTACCTCACCGGGATGATTCTCCGGTACTTCATAATGAACCCCCTGCACTTCCGCTATCTCGAGCAGTTCATGAACTCGCCCTACGGCGCCACCGTGCGGCGGGACCGCTTGCTGGACAAGCGGGGCCGCGACGACTTCTTCCTGACCCTCTTCAATGAGGCCGTCACTACACGGGTGGTCAAGGATATGCCCGTCAACGTCCTGTTTTCCCTCACCATCGCCCCGCTGATCTTTCTGGTCCGGGACCACGTTCTGGGTTTCGTCAATCTGGACGAAGCCCTCATCCGGCAGACCACGGAGGCCTGCTGGGATGCGGTGCGGCGGCAGGGAGGAGACAGCAAGGAAGGGACAGCGTAAAGATGCCGAAGGGGACAAACTTGATGATCCGGCCGGGCATCCCTGTCGCCGTGCCGGTGGAAAGAAATGAATGATTCAAGATGTTTGTTTGCCATATCAGCCAAGTTTACGTCCGGGAAACGACCCCCGGCGTCCCGCCGCCGGTGCGCCGGGGGCGGCGCAATATTTACCATGACCGAGGTGCCCAATGTCCGTTCGTGAAAAAGCAAGATCCATCGTCCTGGGGTTGATGTGCGGATTGCTCGTCTTTGCCGGTTGCGGCGACGGGACCAACAAAGGTCCAAGGTCGGCCGGTCCCCCCGAGGTGGCCTTCGTAACGTTAAAGACCCAACAGGTGCCGGTGACCACTGAATTGTCCGGCCGGACCTCCGCCAATCTCATCGCCGAGGTGCGGCCCCAGGTGGGGGGCATCGTCCAGCAGCGTCTCTTCACCGAAGGCACCGACGTCAAGGCCGGGCAGGTCCTCTTCAAGATCGACCCCGCCCATTATCAGGCCGTCTATGACAACGCCAAGGCCGCCCTGGGTCGCTCCGAGGCCAATCTCTCGGCGATCCGGCTCCGGGCCGACCGGATGCGGGAGCTGGTGGCGGAAAAGGCGGTCAGCCAGCAGGAGTACGACGACGCCGCCGCGGCCCTGAAACAGAACCAGGCGGACATCCAGTTCTGGAAGGCGACCCTCGAGACGGCCGGCATCAACCTGAAGTACACCTCCGTCACCGCCCCCATCTCGGGACGTATCGGCAAATCCAACGTGACGGTCGGCGCCCTGGTCACGGCCAACCAGCCCGTCCCCCTGGCTACCATCCAGCAGTTGGACCCCATGTACGTCGATGTCCCGCAATCCACAACGGAAATTCTCCGCTTAAAACGCAACCTGTCCGCGGGGCGCCTCCAGCGCGAAGGCCGGCCCCGGAACAAGGTCCATATCCTCCTGGAAGACGGCAGCCGCTATCCCTATGACGGCACCCTGCAGTTCCGGGACGTCAGCGTCGATCAGACCACCGGCTCGGTGATCCTCCGGGTGACCGTCCCCAATCCCCAGGGGGTCCTCCTGCCCGGGATGTTCGTTCGGGCCGTGGTGGAAGAGGGGGTGGACAAAAACGCCCTCCTGGTCCCCCAGCAGGCCGTCTATCGGGATCCCAAGGGAAACCCGCTGGTGCTGCTCGTGGACGCCGCCGGCAAGGCGGAGCAGAGGGCGATTGTCGCCGAACGGGCCATCGGCGACCAATGGCTCGTCACCTCGGGGTTGTCACCCGGTGACCGGGTAATCGTCGAGGGGCTGCAAAAGGTCAGGCCGGGCGCCACCGTGAAGGCGGTCCCGTTCGCGGACGATGCCGGCAAGGCCGGGGGCGACGCCCGGTCCGCCGTTCCGGCCGCGCCGCCGGCCGCAAAAGCGAAGTGACGGAGGGCCGCAATGCTGTCTAAATTCTTCCTGGACCGCCCCGTCTTCGCCTGGGTCATCGCCATCGTCATGATGGTCCTGGGGGGACTGGCCATCTACAATCTCCCCATCTCCCAGTACCCCCCCATCGCCCCCCCCTCCATCGCCATCACCGCCTACTATACGGGCGCCTCGGCGGAAACGGTGGAAAACAGCGTCACCCAGATCATCGAGCAGAAGATGACGGGTTTCGACGACATGCTCTACATCTCCGGCACCAGCGATTCCTCCGGATCCTCCCGGATCGAGTTGACCTTCAAGCCCGGTACCGACCCGGATTTGGCCTGGGCAAAGGTGCAGAACAAGCTCCAGCTCGCCATGACCAGTCTGCCCGAGGCGGTGCAGCGCGCCGGCGTCACCGTGAGCAAAGCCACCCGTAATTACCTGATCATCGTGGGCCTCGTCTCCGAAGACGGCAGCATGGACGGCAACGATCTGCGGGATTACGCCCAGTCGAACCTCGAGAAGGTTCTGGCCCGGGTCCCCGGCGTCGGCGAGGTCCAGATCTTCGGCAGCCAGTACGCCATGCGCGTCTGGCTCAACCCCGAGAAGCTCAACGATTACCGCCTGACCGTCGAGGACGTGATCCAGGCCCTCAAGACCTACAATGTGGAGGTCTCCGCGGGGCAGTTCGGCGGGGCGCCGGCGGTGAAAGGCCAGCGCCTCAACAGCTCCATCATCGTCCAGAATCTCCTCAAGACCCCGGAGGAGTTCGCCGCCATTCCCATCCGCATCAATCCCGGCGGCGCCGTCGTCCGGATCCGGGATGTGGGACGGACCGAACTGGGAACCGAAGCCTATGATATCGAGGCCTTTCACAACGGTAAGCCGTCGGCGGGCCTCGCCATCCGCCAGGCCCCCGGCGCCAACGCCCTGGACACCGCCGACGCCGTCCGGGCGAAAATGACGGAGATGAGCCGTTATTTCCCCAAAGGGATGAAAGTCGTCTATCCCTACGATACCACGCCCTTCGTCCGGGTGGCCATCAAGGAGGTGGTCCAGACCCTCTTCGAGGCCATCCTCCTGGTGTTCCTGGTCATGTGGCTGTTCATGGGCAACCTCCGGGCCACCCTCATCCCCACCATCGCCGTGCCGGTGGTCATCCTGGGCACCTTTGCCGTCCTCGGCGCCTTCGGGTTTTCCATCAATATGCTCACCATGTTCGCCATGGTGCTCGCCATCGGGTTATTGGTCGATGACGCCATCGTCGTCGTGGAAAACGTGGAGCGGATCATGTGCGATGAAGGGCTGCCGCCCCGGGAGGCCACGGCCAAGTCCATGGAACAGATCACCCCGGCCCTGATCGGCATCGGCCTGGTGCTCGCCGCCGTCTTCGGCCCCATGGCCTTCTTCCCCGGTTCGACGGGGGTCATCTACCGCCAGTTCTCCGTCACCGTCGCCACGTCCATGCTCCTGTCCGTGGTGGTGGCCCTGATCCTCACCCCGGTGCTTTGCGCCTCCCTTCTCAAACCGGTGGCCTGCGGCCATCAGGCCTCAGACAATGCCGTCTTCTTCCTCCGCCCGTTTTTCCAGTGGTTCGACCGGAACTTTTTCGGTCTCCGGGACCGCTACGTCCGGCTGGTGGGACGCGTCCTGGGCCGGAAAAAGCGCTATCTGGCCGTATTTGCCGTGATCCTGGTCCTGCTGGGGGTGCTCTTTATGCGGATGCCGACCAGTTACCTGCCCGATGAAGACCAGGGGATCCTCCTCTGCCAGATCCTCCTGCCCACCGGCGCCACCCTGGAGCAGACCCAGGGGGTGGCCAACCAGGTCCAGCGCCATTTCCAGGAAAAAGAGAAGGAAGCGGTGGAATCGTGCATGACCATCGTCGGCATCGGTTTTTCCGGGCGGGCGCAGAACAACGGTATGGTGTTCGTGAAGCTGAAAGACTGGCACCTCCGGAACAGGGCGGATCTGAGGGTGAAGGCGATCGCCGGGCGGGCCATGGGGGCCTTCGCCGGGATCCGCAATGCCATGGTCTTTGCCTTTCCGCCCCCCGCGGTGGTGGAAATGGGCAACGCCCGGGGGGTGGATTTTCAGTTGCTGGATCGGGGCGGTCTCGGACACGGCGCCCTGATGAACGCCCGGAACCAGCTCCTCGGCATGGCCATGAAGGACCCCCGGCTGGCCAATGTGCGCCCCAACGGCATGGAGGACGTCCCGGAGTTCCGGATCGATGTGGACTGGGAGAAGACCGGCGCCATGGGCGTCCCCCTCCCCTCCCTGCACAACACCATCGCCGCCGCCTTCGGGGGTGCCTACGTGAACAACTTCATTCAGGCCGGGCGGGTCAAGAAGGTCTATGTCCAGGCCGACGCCCCCTACCGGATGCTCCCCAAGGATCTGGAGAAGCTCTACGTCCGCAATGCCGCCGGGCAGATGACGCCCTTTTCCTCCTTCGCCACCACCCGCTGGGCCACCGGTTCCCCGCGTCTGGAACGCTTCAACGGCTTCCCGTCCATGAACATCTGGGGCGAACCGGCGCCGGGGAAAAGCTCCGGGGACGCCATGGCCGCCATGGAGGAAATCACCGCCAAACTGCCTGCGGGGATCGGCTTCGACTGGGCGGGCCTTTCCTATCAGGAACGGATGGCCCAGTCCCAGGCGCCGCTTCTGTATGCCTTCTCCATTCTCGTCATCTTTCTGTGCCTGGCGGCCCTGTATGAAAGCTGGCCGATCCCCATTTCCATCCTCCTGGCCCTGCCTCTGGGGGCTATCGGCGGCGTCATCGCCTCGAGCCTCCGGGGGATGTCCAACGACGTCTATTTTCAGATCGGCCTGCTGACCACCCTGGGCCTCACCACGAAAAACGCCATCCTCATCGTCCAGTTCGCCAAGGCCCGGGCGGACGAGGGGATGGACCTCATCGAGGCGACGCTGGAAGGAGCGCGACTGCGCTTCCGTCCCATCGTCATGACCTCCCTGGCCTTCGGGTTCGGCGTCCTGCCCCTGGCCGCCGCCACCGGTGCCGGCGCCGGGGCCATGACGGCCATCGGCACCGGGGTGCTGGGCGGGATGATCACCGGAACGGTACTCGTGGTCATCTTCGCCCCTCTGTTCTATGTGGTCATTGAAAGGGTGTTCGGTAAAAACCATCGCCACGCCTCACTAACCGCCGGGGGCTACGGGGCGCTGGTGAAGAAGTTTACGGCCCGGCTCCCGGGCCGGCGCCGGGAGGGCACCCCGCCCGCCGGCACGGAAACCGTCGTCACGGAGGATCGCGGAAATGAGTAGGAACCGTTTGATCGTCAATGCCCTGATCTTTGTCGCCGCGGCCGGACTCCTTCTGGGCGGCTGCACCATGAGCCCGAAATACGAGCGGCCGGCGGCGCCGGTCCCTAACGCCTGGCCGGCGGGAGAGGCCTACGGAAAGGTTGCGGCCGGCGGGGCAAAAACCCCGGCCGAGATGAAATGGGAGGAGTTTTTTACCGACGCGAACCTCCGGCAGTTGGTCGCAATGGCGTTGAAAAACAACCGTGATCTGCGCCTGGCGGCCCTGAACGTCGAAAAGGCCCGGGCCCTTTACGGCATCCAGCGGGCCGAACTATTCCCGGCGGCAAACGCCGTCGGCACCGGCAGCAAGGGACGGACGCCGGCGGACCTGTCCTATACGCGGCAGGAGACGACCTATGAGCAGTACGGCGTCAACTTCGGCGTAAGTGCCTGGGAAATCGACTTCTTCGGCCGGATCCGGAGCCTCAAGGACCGGGCGCTGGAGGAATATTTCGCCACGGATCAGGCCCGGCGGAGCGCCCAGATCCTCCTGGTTTCCGCCGTGGCCAACGCCTACCTCACCCTCGCCGCGGACCGGGAAAGCCTGAAACTCACCGCCTCCACCCTCGAGGCACAGGAGCATGCCTACAAGCTGATCAAAAGACGTTACGAGGTGGGGATGGCCTCCGAGCTGGATCTCCGCCGCGCCCAGAGCCAGGTGGATACCGCCCGGGGGGATGTGGCCCGCTATACCCAGATGAGCGCCCAGGACGAAAACGCCCTGCAGCTCCTCGTCGGGTCGCCCGTGCCCGCCGCGCTCCTGCCGCCGGAGCTGGGTAAACTCCGCCCCCTTCGGGACATATCCGCCGGCCTGTCCTCGGAAGTCCTCCTGAACCGGCCCGACATCCGGGCGGCGGAGCATCGCCTCCGGGCCGCCAACGCCAATATCGGCGCCGCCCGGGCCGCCTTCTTCCCCCGTATCTCGCTCACGACGAGCTTCGGCACCGCCAGCGCCGACCTGTCCGGCCTTTTCAGAGACGGTTCCAGCACGTGGAATTTCGCCCCCCAGATCGTCATGCCGATCTTCGACGCCCGGCTGTGGTCCTTGTACGACGCCACCAAGGTGGAAAAGGAAATCACCATCGCCCAGTACGAGCGGGCCATCCAGACGGCCTTTCGGGAAACGGCGGATGCCCTGGCCGTCCAGGGCACGGTGAACAGACAGATCGAGGCACAAAAATCGCTGGTGGATGCCTTCGCCGAAACCTATCGCCTCTCCGGCATGCGGTATCAAAAAGGGATTGACAGCTACCTGAGCGTCCTGGACGCCCAGCGTTCCCTCTACGGCGCCCAGAAGGCGCTCATCAGCCTTCAGCTCTTCCGTCTCACCAACGACATCGCCCTTTACAAGGCCCTGGGAGGCGGCGCCTGACCAAAATAACATTTCCGGGCTTGAAAAAAAAACGATGACATTTTATGAGTTCGTCAACCATGGAAACGGATAATCCCCGGACCTTTGCTATCTGGACCAGACCCTTTGCCGCCCTGGGAAGGACGGCCATCGCCTGGGTGAACAACCTGGGGGCGCTGGCCATCTTTTTTCTACTGGCGTCCCTGAAGGTCTTTCACCCCAAGCAGCTCGCCAAGATCGTGCAGCAGATCTACGACATCGGGGCGCGCTCCGTGTTGATCATCCTCCTGGTGGGCCTCTTTACCGGCATGGTCCTGGGACTCCAGACCTATCACGCCCTGGTGACCGTGGGGGCGCAGGGGGCGCTGGGAACCCTGGTGGCCCTGTCCCTGGTCCGGGAGCTGGGGCCGGTGCTCACCGCCTTCATGATCACCGCCCGGGCCGGCTCGGCCATTACGGCGGAGATCGGCATCCAGCGCATCTCGGAACAGATCGACGCCCTGGACACCATGCACATCGATCCCCTCCGCTACCTCATCAGCCCGCGGATCGTCGCCGCCGTGATCAGTTTCCCCATCCTCACCGCCCTCTTCGATCTGATCGGCATCATCGGCGGCTATGTCTCCGGCGTCATTCTCCTGGGGGCCAACGCCGGCGCCTATGTCTATCGCGTCCAGGCCAGCATGGAGCTCAAGGACCTCACCGACGGCTTCATCAAGGCGGTCGTTTTCGCCGTCATCGTCACTGCGGTATGCTGCTATCAGGGCTACTTCGCCCACCTGCGGGAGGACAGCCACGGCGCCCGGGCCGTGGGTCTTTCCACGACCTCGGCGGTAGTCATCTCCTGCGTCCTGATTCTCGTCGCCGATTATGTAGTGACGGCCCTGCTGATTTGAGAAAACGATATGGATACCCCCCTGATCGAATTCAAAAACGTCACCAAGCGTTTCGGCACGCGCACGGTGCTTCAAAACGTCAATCTCCGGATCTACGCCGGGGAGGTGACGACCATCATCGGCCTCAGCGGCGCCGGCAAGAGCGTGCTGCTCAAGCACATCATCGGGCTCCTCAAGCCCGATGCCGGCCAGATCCTCTTTCAGGGCCGGCCCCTGGACGGGATGAGCCGCTCCGAAACGGCGGCCAGCCTGGCTAAGATCAGCTATATGTTTCAGGACAACGCCCTTTTCGACTCCCTGACGGTCTACGAGAACATCGCCCTGCCGCTGCGGGAAACGACCAGACTGGGCAGATCGGAGATCCACCGGCGGGTTCAGGCCCGGATAGAACAGGTGGAGCTGGCGGATGCGGTCAATAAATACCCCTCGGAACTTTCCGGAGGGATGCAGAAGCGGGTGGCCCTCGCCCGGGCCCTGGTTACGGACCCACGAATCGTCCTGTTCGACGAACCCACCACCGGTCAGGATCCGATCCGGAAAAACGCCATCCTGGGGATGATCGCTCAATACCAGAGGAAATTCGGCTTCACCGCCGTGCTGGTCAGTCATGAGATCCCCGACGTCTACTTCATCTCCAACCGGATCCTGGCCCTCTATGACCGGCAGGTGGTCTTCGAAGGCACACCGGCGGCGCTGGAAGCCTTCGACCATCCCTTCAACGACGATATCCGCCGGAGCCTGGAAGAGCTGGAGCGGGAGCTGACGGACCCTTACGCCCGAAAGCGGTTCGCCATGACCCACCGGGAGCTGGAAAAGAAAAAGCAAATCAATCAAATTCATGGATCGCCCCCCAACGGCCAGGGGGCGTAAACAATATATGCAGCGGCAGGCCAACGCAGGGAGGTGGTAAGATGCAAAGATACAAACTGGAGACGGCGGTGGGCATCTTTCTCGTCCTGGGGCTGATCGTCATCGGCTACATGACGGTAAAGCTCGGACATGTGTCGCTGTTCGGCAACGACACCTATCCCCTCTACGCCCGCTTTACCTCGGTAACGGGGTTGAGAACCGGCAGTCTTGTATATATCGCCGGCATCGAAGTCGGACGGGTGGAGCGGCTGTACATGGATCAGGAAAATCAGCAGGCGGTGGTGGAGATGAGGATCAAAAAGGAGATCCGGATTTACGACGACGCCATCGCCTCCATCAAGACCGAAGGTCTGATCGGCGACATGCATCTCCGCATCGATCCCGGCGGGGGCGGCACGCTCCTCAAGGCGGGCGGCGTCATCACCGATACCCAGCCACCCCTGGATATCGGGGAACTCATCGGCAAATACGCCTTCGGCGACGTGAAAAAACAGGAACAAAAAAATACGGAGCAAGGAAAACCATGAACAAGAAGATAGGCATCCTTTTGGGCGTCGTCGTGATTCTCCTGTCCGTGCTGCCGGCCCTGGCCGCAGCGCCCCGGGACGCTGTGGAGAGTAACGTCAACAAGGTGCTGGCCATCCTCCGCGATCCGAAGCTCAGGGGCGAGGCGGCCAGAGAGATCAAAAAGGCAAAGCTGCGGGCGGTTTATGAAGTCATGTTCGACGACGTGGAGCTGTCCCGGCGGACCCTCGCCAGAAACTGGAACAAATTCAACGCCGAGGAACGGAAAGAGTTTGTCCTGCTCTTTCGGCAGGTCCTGGAAAAGGCCTATATAGACAAGATCCTCGCCTACAACAACGAAAAGATCGTCTTCGAACGGGAGATCAGCCTCGCGGACAACCAGGCGGAGGTACAGTCGCGCATCCTCGCCGCAGGAAAGGAAATCCCCGTCTATTATCGTGTCCTCCGGAAGAACGACATTTGGAAGGTATATGACGTCATCATCGAGAATGTGAGCCTGGTACAGAATTACCGCACCCAGTTCGCGGGAATACTGACGAAAGAATCACCTGCGCAACTTATCGAAACCCTGAGGAAAAAGGTAAAAGGGTCCTGAGGATGAATAGGATACGGAAGCGGATTACGTTCGGGGCACTTTCCGCCCTGAAGCCCTGCCTGGTCCTGGCGCTGACGGTCTGGTTCGTCTGCACCGGGGGTTGCGCCCACGTCCCCAAACCGAATGCGGCGCCTCGCGAAACCGCGGCGGCTTCCCGGCCCGATGAACTGAACAGCCCGGTCCCTTCCCCGGCGGCATCACCCGCCGTTAAGGCAACAGCAACAGGTTCTTCACGGCCCCTAGCCTCTCCCCCCCGCAGCGGCATCCCTGCGTCCGCCCCGGCAGAAAAGGCGACGCCGGCCCCCGTCGGCGCGGAGGGCTCCGCAAAGCCGGCTCCTCCGGCGCTGACAACCGGTTTCGCCGGTCCCGAACCGGGTTCCGCTCCACCCGCCCCCCCCGGCCAAACCAATGAAATATCGACGCCAGACATCGCCGGGGATTACGAACCGGAAACACAGGAAGAGGGTAAGGAGCTCGACGCCGGACATGAGCGCGAAGATTACCCAACCATCGCCGATCCCTGGGAACCCTTCAACCGGGCCATGTTTCAGTTCAACGACCGTCTCTACTTCTGGATCCTCAAACCGGCGGCCCAGGGATACGCCAAGGTCGTTCCCGAAGCGGTGCGGGTCGGTGTGCGGAACATCTTCGCCAATATCGCCTTTCCCGTCCGGTTCGTGAACTGTCTGCTCCAGATCGATCTGAAGTGCGCCGCCGTGGAAACGGGCAGGTTCGTGATCAATTCCGTCTGGGGATTAGGGGGCTTTATGGATTTGGCCTCCCTCCCGACAATCAATCTGGTCAAGCAGCCCCGAGACCTGGGCCAGACCCTGGGAAGCTATGGCATCGGTGCGGGGTTTTTCATCAACTGGCCCATCTTCGGCCCCTCCAACCCCCGGGACACCATCGGGCTGGCAGGCGACATCCTCCTCGACCCCCTGGCCTGGGTCCCTCCGTGGTACGCAGCGACCGGCATCGGCGTCTACTACAAGCTCAACGACACTTCTCTCAATGTCGGCGACTACGAAGCCCTCAAGGAAGCGGCCATCGATCCCTATGTGGCCATGCGGGACGCCTATGTCCAGTACCGGCACAACAAGATCAGGAACGTGCGACCGGACAAGTGAAACCCATATGACGGCGTACCGTAACAAAGCAGATGGAAACGGCGGGACCCGTTCCTCCGCCTCCGCAGCGGCCAAGTCAATGATAAGCTGTTGCAGATCAATAACATATGCCCTCGTTTCCGGGTGAACAAGAAGGCACCGCCGGGGTCGAATGCGGCGTGAATCGCCGGACCTCCCGTTTATGGGGAAGGGAGAGGAACCCAGGGGGAAAGACCGCCCGTAAGTCAACGCCCCGCCGGCGCCATCATCAGGGCAAAAGCGGTGTAACAACCGTCGTGGGAGAGACTGAGGTCGATAGCGGTCGGGTGACCGGCGAGAAATATCCGCGGCGGTCCTTTGGTTCCCAAAGGGGTTCGGTCGCGGTGGATGGTGAGATGATGGGGCGGCACCGGCAGCGATGCGGTCAGGCGCTGCACCACCGCCCGGCGGACGGCAAGAGACGGATCGTAGGGGCCGGCATGCCGCTCCGCCTGCCAGTAAATCGTCTGACCCGCCGCCCGGTGGCCGGACCTTCTTTTCCCCAGGACCAGGCAGTGAATCCGTAACGGCGACCAGGAAAAGACGGCCGCCATCTCCCCCGCCGGGGTCATGACGGCACCACCGGCGGCCACGGATTCCTCTTCCCCCCCGGACGTTTTCACGCCGGGCAAACGAGGTTCCCCTCGCCCTTTCCCTTGCTTCCCCAACCACGCCCCCGGAGATAAGGAAGGATTGCCACAGCAATCACCTCCCAACGATCCGGACATCCCTCCCGGCCCCCGGAAGGCAACGGCATACTCCCGGGGGCGGAAAGTTAGCGCCGGGTCGATCTTGACCGCCGCTTTGAAGGCCGCCTCCTTGGCGGCCCACAGCGCCCAGAGCGTCGCATCGGGATACGGTGAACAATCAATCCGTTCCTCTTCTTGCGCCGTGAAAACACGGGCGCGGAAGCGCCGGTCCCGAGACTTCCCCCTGTTCTCCGGGATTTGCAAGTCCACGATATCGTTGCCGATAGCGAACAAAATATTCCTCCTCCATCTGCGCCAGACGGGCGACAATCTGCCCTGCCAAATCCCGCTGCCCCCGCAGCCCTTCCCTTCCCGGACGCCGGGGTCGGAAATCGGTGATTTCGACGGTAAAGCGTTCCCCTTTGGCCGGCAGATCGCTATAGGTATCCTGGCCGTCACCCCGGAGATAAACGCACAACACCCGGCAGTCCGGGTGCTCCTGGAGAAAACGGCCGACGCCGTAAGAGAAGTTTTCCTGATCCACCCGGCCGCTGCGGGAACGCCTCCCCTCGGGGAAGACCATCAGCGACTGTCGGTTTTTCAGTACCCCATGGCACTTCGCCAAGGTATCCTGCAGTTCCTGACGGTCCCCGCCCCGACTGACGGGGATACATTTCGCCAGATAGCAAAGCGTCGCCTTCCATAGCTGCCGGTGGAAATTGGCACGTTCCGGCAGATTCCAGGGTATGGCGCGAAAATCGACCCCGTGGCTGCGCAGAGACATAAGGGCATAGGTTATGAGCATGGAGTCGATGAGGGTCAGATGATTACCGCAGATCAGCCACGGCCCGCGATGTTCCCGCCTTAGTTCCGCCCAGCGGCGGCGTGTCTCCTTAAGCCCCCGGACCCGGTAAGCCCGACAGTGCAGGTAGAGAAAATACAGGGGGGCGACAATCCCCACGGTCAAAAAACTCACTGCTTCCTGGAGGCGGAGGGCCCGGTTCGGCACATGCCACCAAGTCGGTGTGCAGATAGAGCGCAAAGATCTAATTTTTATCATTATTTCACCGGCATCACGCCCTATCCCGTCCTTACGAAAGCTTCTTCACGATCAAATTCACGGCATCGCCGATGGTCCGGATCTTGTCGGCCTCGTCGTCTTCGATGGTGATCCCGAAGACATCCTCACACTTGATGATTACGTCCACCAGCCGCGCCGAATTGACCTTGAGGTCGTCGAGGATATGGGTGGCCATGGTCGCTGCATCCAGGCCCTCCCTGTTCTTGGCGTAGATCCTCAAGATTTCGATTATTTCTTTAAAGACTTCAGTTGCTTCCATATTTCGTTCTCCTTGTTTTCGTTCAATTCTCTTCCCATTTTTTGAAGATCAGACAACTGTTGACATCCCCGAAGCCGAAACCGGCCTTGGCGATGCACCGCAGCTCCGGCATGTCCAAACCCTGCCGGGGGATATTGCCGTTAAAGGCCTCGATTTCCGGGTGGATATCCTCACAATTCACCGAAGGATGAAGAAAACCCCTCTGCAGTTGGAGGACCGTCGCCACCGACTCGATGGCCCCGGCGGCCCCGAGACAGTGGCCGATCATGGATTTTGTGGAATTTATATAGGGAAAATCCCCCGGCGGACGTCCCAGGGTCGCCGACCAGTTCTTCACCTCCACCGGATCGGCATAGGTGGCGGTAAGATGGCCGTTGATCGCCTGGATCTCACCGGGAGAAACGGCGGCATCGGCCAGGGCGTCTTCGATGCAACGGCGCACGCCGTCGGGATTCGGTGCCGTCATGGAACCTCCCCGGCGCTGACCGCCGCAGTTCACCGCCCCCCCCGCTACCTCGGCATAGATCCGGGCCCCCCGGCGCCGGGCTGTCTCCAGTTCCTCCAGAACCAGGACCGCCCCCCCGGCGCCGGGGACGAAACCGCCGGCGCTGGCGCTCATGGGGCGTGAGGCCCGCTCCGGGGCGTCGTTGAATTTCCGGCAGATCACCCGCATGGCATCGAACCCCGACCAGATATACGGTGAAGCACCCTCGGACCCCCCGGCGAGCATCCGCTTCGCGAGACCGGTGCGGATCCGCCACAGGGCCGCGACGATGGCCTCGTTGCCGGTGGAGCAGGCCGAAGAGTTCGAGGTGACCTGGTTGCCGAGGGCCAGCAGGCCGGCAATCCGGGCGCTTGTCCCGCTGTTCATCACCTGTTCCACAATCCGGCTGCCCATACGGCGGACCCGGCCGGCGTTCACCATCGGCACGACGGTCCGGGCAATGGTATCCATGCCCCCGATACCCGAGCCGAGAATAACCCCCGTATCCCAGTCCACATCCCCGCCGTCCCCTTCGGGGACCTCGAAACCGGCATCCCGCCAGGCGTCGATGGCCGCTACCGAGGCATAACCGATGTTGTCATTGATGGACATGAGCTTCTCGTGATCGAAATAGCGCTTGCGAACCACTTCGAAATTTTCCGGGATGCCTCCTACCTGACAGGCGAAGTTCAGCTCCGCCAGTTCGTCGATACGGCGGATACCGGAACGTCCCTCCCGAAGGGCGGCGGCAAAGGCATCCAAACCGTGGGCGTTCGGGGCGACCACGCCCATGCCGGTGATGACCACTCTCTTTTTCATACCGATACTCCCTTTTGCACCTATTGAAACAAAGACAATTTCCCCGGCAGCAACGCCTCCCTCGCGACGGGGAGGGCGGCTACTCGATCTCCCGGACCCCGGTGCCGGCAAGAATCCCCCGGCAGACGACCTCCCCGTTTGCCCGCGCCGCCGTCACCGCCGCCTTGAGGGTACCGCGGCGGAAATAGATCTTCGTCCCCCGGCAGACGATTTCCTCGCCCGGGGAGACGATGCCCAGGAATTCGACCTCTTCGGCAAGGGTGAAGAGTGTCGTCATTTTCTTCACCTCCGCCGGGGATGCGCCGGTCCGGACCATGAGCAGGTAAAGGCCCAGCGCCACCACGCCCGTCTGGGCCATGGCCTCGATCAGGATCACTCCCGGGGTGACGGGACGACCGGGGAAATGACCCCGGTAGAAATACTCGTCGGGACGGAAGCGGTACGCCCCGGTTATATGCTCCTCATCCAGCTCCCGGATCTCGTCGAGGAAGCGGAAGGGGGGCTGCTGGGGCACCGCGGCGAGAATTTCCGCCCGTAAGGACCGCTCAGCCCCCATACAGACCTCCGTTCACATGCAGGACCGAACCGGTGATGTACGTGCCGCCCGTGGCGAGAAAGGCCACCACCTCCGCCACCTCCTCCGGTCTTCCCAGGCGCTGGAGGGGGATGTTGGCCAGGATCCGTTCCCGGATTTCGCCGGGTAGAACCGCCGTCATCTCCGTGGCGATGAAACCCGGGGCAACGGCGTTGACGAGGATGTTACGACCGGCGAGTTCCTTGGCGAGTGATTTGGTGAAGGCATCCAGGGCGGCCTTCTCCATGGTGTAGGGGATCTGGCCGCCGTTGCCCGTATGCCCCACGACGCTGGAAATAGAAATGATCCGCCCGTCGTTGCGGCGGAGCATAAAGCGGCGGAGAACACGTTTCGTCAGATACCAGACGCCTCTGCTCAAAAGACGCTGGGCGTCGAACTCCTCCAGGCGCATGGCATTGATATCGGCGTTCAGGGAAAAACCGGCGTTATGGACCAGGACGTCCAGGCGACCGGCGACAGTCTCGATCTGCGTGATCAGGGCGTCGATGTCCTCGCTGCGGGTCAGATCCCCCGGCAGGAGAAATCCCTCGCCGATCTCCGCCAGCAGGGCCCGGGCACCTGCGGCACTGCGACGATAGTGGATCCCCACCATAAACCCCCTCCCTGCCAAAGCCCGGACACAGGCGGCACCGATTCCCGTTCCCGCACCGGTTACCAAAGCAATCTTTTTATCCATCATCCGATCATTGACCTCCCATTACCGCCGACGGTAAAAAATCTCTCCTGCAAAACAATTATCAGCAATGCGGCCGGTTCGACCCGCCTCTCTACCGCACCCGGACAGGCTAAAACCGGAAGCTCAAGCCTGCAGACAAGCTGGGGCGCTCATCCCCGGAGACCAGGGATAGTCGCCATAGACGATGCCCCGAAAAAGGCCTGTCCGGGCCTGGCGGACTTCGGCGACAACCTCGCCGTCCACGGAGACGATGCCGTCGCCGATGATGACCCCGGCCCCGGACTCCGCCAGGGAGGCAAATCTCCGGATGGAGATCTCATAGCGGACGACACGATGATAAGGCCTTATCTGTCCCATGAAATTCACCCCGTCGCAACCCAGGGCCCGTCCGGCTCCCAGCCCCCCCCGCCAGACCCCATAGAAACCCTGGAGCTGCCAGATGGCATCGACACCCAGGCATCCCGGCTGGACCGGATCACCGGGCATATGACACTGGAAATACCAGGCGTCGATATGGATATCCTTTTCCGCCACGATCCTCCCCCGCCGGCCGTCCGCTTCCAGCAGGAGGATTCGGTCGATCATGAGAAACGGCGGGGCCGGCAGGCGGGCGTCGAAGCCGGCCGGGGGATCGGCTACCAGCCGGCCATAGGCAAAAGCGATCAGGTCGTCCAAACCGAACCCGCCCTTCTTCTTGAATTCCTCATAGGTGAGCATTTCCCCTCCCCTGTCCCCGCCGCAGTTCCCGGACCGGGGTTTCATTCCTTTCCCTCCATCGTCGCCGGCCTCATTTCAAGCCGTCACCGGTGCCGTCCGGTTCCCGACGGTTCTGCCCGTTCCGGGAACAGCGACCGCCGCCGACAATGACCCACAGAGCTTTTTCGCGCGCCGCCGACCTCACTCTGCATCCACCTCCCAGACCAGGGTAGCCCAGGTGAGACCCGCCCCGACCAGGGCCATGACCAAAACGTCACCGGCGCCAAGATCGTCGCGGCGCTGGCTGAGAACCGCAGGGGCGCCGGAACAGCCCGTATTGCCGAACAAGGTCACATTCCGCCAGTGGTTCTCATCGGGAATGCCCGACCGTTCGCAGACGGTGTTGAGCACACTCAGGTTCGCCTGATGACCGATGAATATCAACCGCCGGCCGTGGACGTCCCCCGGGGCGGCTCCCGCCGCCCCGTTCGTCGTCATGTAAGTTCCTGGTCCGGTGGCGGATCGGAAATCTTCTCCCCCGGCCGTCCCCGCCGTTCCCTTGATGCCGGCGCGAGACCGGCCCGCTCCCCGCGCTTCCCCTTCCC